>JAAUXU010056013.1_pt1 | contig 29217 bp, 21 predicted proteins | sample 7278151 | NCBI WGS metagenome assembly JAAUXU01 (sample SAMN14350113, study PRJNA611818) | marine sediment metagenome | isolation source: surface marine sediment (1.8m) | place: French Polynesia: Moorea | collected 2018-08
CTCCAGGTAGGCCTCGCGCTCCAGGTAGGCCTCGCGCTCCAGGTAGGCCTCGCGCTCCAGGTAGGCCTCGCGCTCCAGGTAGGCCTCGCGCTCCAGGTAGGCCTCGCGCTCTGTCCCGGCAGGCCTGACATCCCTGGACCTGGAATCCCTGAGAAAGCTTGGAAATGTCTCAATTCCGGTCTTACTGCACAAAAAGACCCCACCAGATTGGAGAAGCAAGCTGTGTTTTGATAGTGGAATTGCTCATTCCGGATATAATCGATAAATGGCGCTGTTGTCATCATGTCGAAAGTCCTTTGCTTCTTCCCTAGAAGCAAAATGTCTGAATAGTGACTTTATAGCACGTAAAAAAAACCTCTCGGGTTTTTTTTTCTTTTTGCGAGTAATCGATATCCGAATTGCTCTAATCGCACCTCCCTAATCCCCTTCCTTCCTCCCCACGCCTGAATGAATCCTTGGCTTCCTTAAATAGACTTAAAAATACTGGCGCTGTTCTTCGCTCGCTCTTTCTCCAGCCGTGCTCAGCCTTGCTCAGCCTTGTTCAGCCTTGTTCAGCCTTTGCTACTGCAGCATTTTCTTTTTTCTTTTCGCGTAATCCCAATTAGCTCGAGTGGAAAAAAATCCCGAGGCAACTTTGCCAAGGGTTTGAAGCTGTCGTCAGGCTTCTCATTCCTCCCCTCATTCTTAGTCTTAGGGATTATTGGGTCCTGAGCAGCTCCAGAGGGTGCAGGAAAATTCAAAATTGAGATTGAGTCGAGACTCCTGAAAGGTGTCAGTGTTTGATACCGCTCTTTTTCTGACTTTGCCAGAACTTTCACGGAGTCGCACATACACGAGTGAGCAGAAGGCACTTTCCATTCTCCCTATGTCTTTCTGAAGGAAGAAAATTCAATTTCTGTACCTCTCTCAGCTCTCACTGCGACAAGAAATTGACAGAGAAGCTCTCTACGTAGATCTATTTGTCAACATACCAAGACATTTGTGTGAGAGGCACAGCAAAAGAATGTTTAATACTGTTGTTATATTGCTTTTTTTTTAAAAGAAAAAGGAAAACTTTTCCCTGTCGACACATGTAATCTTATCTGGCGAAACACCTCCAAGGTATGTAGAGCCCTAAGAGACCGTCATTCAGGCCTAAGGGAGACCTGGAATGTTATTTATTTGGTTTTTTTTGAAAAATATCAAGTGTTTCACTAAATAAAGCACCTCGGTGATGAATTGAATCAAGCAAGTATGCGGAACCTTTACTTCGTTATGTGGATATTAGGGCATATGTAGAGGCATTGCTGAGTGCATCTTTAGTTTTTTAACCTATGGCCAATTGTGAAGCTGTTGCCAAGTGGTTTTCAACAAACATTTTTAACCTCTTATCGTGCAAGATTTGTTAAGTTCAGTTCACAACAGGGTTTGGAAGGCGAAGCAAGGCACACTTTGTTTTTAATTTCATTTAACTTCTTCTTTAAGTCTGGAAAGTAACTAAACAAGTTAATTTGAAATGTTGATTTTATGGATAAAACTTTTAAGGCAGAGAGGGGACCTAAAAACTGATTATTCCTCCATTCGCTTAGATTAGAATGTCTTCAAATGGAGTCTTGCCATAAATATAACCAGCAGAAAGAGATTAATAAAGTTGTTCTAAACCTAATGAATATGAATGCGTGCATATACCATTCAAAACAGTGTAGGCCTCCACAAAACTAGGGCTGTGATTTTATCTGGTGAAACATTTGAGTTTCTGACAAGACAACGTGAACACTGTAATATAATTTTTCTGTAGTCAAAGTATATTTGGTCACACAGGAACTGAAGTACTGCACTTTTTCATGTGACGTTATATTCCAGCAGAACTTGAGCATTGCTTTGCACTACACAGTGACGGATTCTATTGAAAGACTGCATTTTTGTTCATGTCTTAGGGAAATGAATTTAATGAAAAGTCGTCAAATGCCCATATCCACTAGGTTATCTTTATAAGCCTGCACTTCCAATATCTCTCTACACATATGCAAATGTCTGTCTGTCCAGCAGGGAGTAAACTGTTCCATTGGACAGATGGGCCTGAAATTTCAAGGCATATCGCCAAGGGGGTGGGCTCAAACCTTGATACCCCTCCGCGTTTGGGTGGGGTTGGTTTATGATTATTTTTATTTTTTAAAAAAATGGCTCCAAATGAGTCACATCGAAAAAGTTGTTCAGCACCCCGAAAAATTGGTAAGCGGATGTGGTCACATCTGACCTTAGGAGGGTACTTGAAATAGAGATCCCAGATTTTTGTGTCGGTAAAAAAAATGTTGGCCTCCAATGACCTCCAACGTCAGATCTGACCTCATCCGCTTTCCCATTTTTTTGGAGGGTGTTGAACAACTTTGCTTTGATGAACTTTTTCCACTCGGAGCCTCCTTCTGCCTGGAAATGGCAACTCAACCTCTCTATGTCAATGTGGTTCGGTTCCTCTACCACTGAGATTAAGAGTGTGAATCCCGTGGGGGTGGGGATATAAGACCTTAACCCCCCTTAGGGATGTACAATAATGGGTCCTCGACTGTCCAGTAGTTTCCTGGTCATTTTTACCCCGTCCCCCCAACATGCGTACAAGCGGATACAAAAACGTGCACAGTGTGAACAGTAAAAACGCTACATTTATTTATTCTTTTTTACTAGCACGCTTCATTGCGCACAAGACAGCAATTCCGCGTTCATCCCTTCCCTTATGGCACTCTGAAATGCACTTGTTTCCGTGCTCTGGGCCTTCTTTATGGCCAAAAGAATGTGGAAGGCCCAACCTTTGGCCTGTGGCCAGTTGCCAGGCCCTCTCATTGGGCCTTTCGCGACGTCTTCTCGCCGTGTTCATCTTTTGTTCAATCCAACTTTGCAGAAATTAGACCGATTTAACGGGTTGTTGAACAGCGCAGTAATAAACGTCCGTCCATTACATCCTTGCAGTTAGCGAGTGAGAAAGACCATTTACGGCTCACTTTAGCAGGCACTTTAGCAACATCAATGGAGAGGGAGAGAGAGGAAAGTCTTATCGTGGCCTTGCAGAAACGCAGGCGGGCGTGCAGCCTTTTCCAAGGCCAAGAAGAAGAGACACAAAGAAGAGAAACAGCGAGAATGTGATGGGGAAAGGCCAAATGGCTGGCTCAAATGGACGCCGAGGCATTGATTCAGCTGCAAAAGCGTGCACTTCGACAGCAAGAGGGACAACTAGAGCAAGATCCATGCGGACAACACTTCAGAAGAGGAATGGAACACTTGTAGGCACTTCAGAGTGGGCAGCAGACGTGGTCTTGTGGCTCGAGATTGACATGGAGGACTTCGGAGTCATGCATTACTGAGGTCGAGCTCAAGCGTAGGATTGTGAAGCTGAGAAAAATGTTTATGAGCGCATAACGTTCTTGAGGCCTTAAAAGTATCACACTGCTGACAACTGCACAAAGCTGGCGGGCAACACATACATGACCTGGGGGTTGCAATGGTCCTCCTCTCCATTCATCCATAAATCAATGTCATGCATGCACTTTTGAGCATGTGCTCTATACATTCTTAAGCACTGTAAAATGTAAAGTCCTAAAAAACGGTGGTGAGCATGGCATGGACACCCAGAGGTTGTACTGGACCCCATCTCCATGGACTCCAAAACTCAGTCACATGTACACAATAAAGATAGTAAGGATGTCACAATCTTTTAGCATTATAAAGTGTAAGGCACTTAAAATTGTCAATGAATATGGCATCTCCACATTTGCGCTGGACCTTATCTCCATGACATCAGCGCACCTTAAAGAGTAAAGTGACATTCTCAAGTGATGTTGATTAAAACTGACAGCTGCAAAACATTGCCCCTGCCGATGGCCGACTGGGCCAACACCCTGGAGTCCGGCTTGCCCTCCCCTCCTGCCAAACCAGAGGTTAACATTGTCTGAACGTCCTCGAACGCTTTGAACTGCTCCACCCTGTCCATCGGGGGCGTGACGCCTCCATTTTTCAACATGACCAGGAAAGCAACAAATGATGCCTTATAAAAGTTGCCTCTGTGAATAAATGGAAACTGTAGATACGTTTAAACGTGGCCTTAAAAGTTGTCCTCGCTTCTGCTCCTTCCTCACAGTGCTCGAGTTTAGGAGCTGAGAAAAGACGGAGTCTGCGTCCAATTTATTTCACAGCCCCCTAAAATGCAATGGTTCGTTCACTCCTGCCAAGGATTCCATAGAAATGCATTTTCTCTTCTTCTTCTTCACAGCTTCTCAGTAAAAGCTCTGCAAAAAAGCTGGCTTATTGAAAGCAGAAAATCTGGTCATTGCAGCCGCGCCTTCAGCCTTTAGTTGCATGTGCTGACTTCATTTGTGCAATCGAGCTCTCTCTCTCTCTCTTCTCTTTATATGGCTTTCCTTGTGTGCTCTCCAGGGTTGAGTGCATGTGTGGCAATCAACGTTCTACACGTTTATTTCTCCAGACTCTTTCTTTCTTTCTTTCCTTCCTTCTTTCTTTCTCTCTTTCATTCTCTCTTCTTCCCCAGGCTAAATGAAAGTCCTCGAGTTCCCCTGTGGTCATTGGTTCTCCCCTTACAATTGCCACACAATAGTACTGTTGGAGTCTCTGATGTGTGGTTGGAACTCTGGGGATGCAGTAAATAATGCAAGGGACTTTTGGATCCTCTGCTGCCCTCTCTGACAGGTTCAGCTACGGGGTGTGGCAAAATTGATTACCCCTCTTACATTTGGAAAAAGCTTGAACCAAAACTGGATTCACGCAAATGTAAATCATCCTCACAGTACCGTATTCAGCGACGGGCCCAAAATCCTCCAACATTTGGGCAACTCTGACAATGAGCGTCTGGTAACCAAGCTGATCCGGACCAGACCAATGCAATGGCAACGCTGAAAAAAAAGCACGCTTGAGCTCGTGGGACTTGTTTGGGCAACATTGAGTCCAAGTGACAGAGCGCACAAAGGACACAAGTCGGAGTGGATTCTAGCATCGAAGTGATCGACAGGAGACCAACATGATGGCAACCCTGACTCTGAGTGACAGTACAGACTTGATTCAGAAAATTTCACCTAATATAGAAGTGGTGTCATAAATTTCCTCCTGGAAAAGAGATATTTTCGGATTTTTTTTAACCAAACACTGAAGTATTTTTGACTTCTTTGATCATTCGCTGAATCGCCCCTGCTCTTCAAGATCCTCCGCTCTCTCGAGGAGGTCCTCCGCCTCATCCTTGCCCATCCTGGCTGTCCCAGTTTGAACCTGGCCAGGTCCAATTTCGGCCCGCAAGTCAATCGGGCCCCGAACTGTCCAAATGTGCAGCATGTGCACTTTATGTTAGTTTTAGTGAACACAGTGTGTATGTAGAAGTGGAAACGCTGACCGGTGATTTAGCCTCTATTTGCAAATCTGCTCTTCTTGAAGCCGTCATGCTTCTCCTGTCAGTAACAGGTCTTTGCTTGAAAAAAGACTCTTGCCAGACATAAAAAAGCATGTATGAACAGAGATACTTTTAAGGAGACAAATAGACAACATGGAAAATACTACTGACGGCGAACCCGTTGGTGCTGCGGTGCCAGACAATCAAGTCATCTCTGCAGCTGTTGAAAATGACACAGCTTGATACTTTTCTCTCACCACCACAGATTTTAATCTCGCATTTTACTTTTCTTTTCACCTTCTCTCCCGTAAAGAGGTTAATGGTGTCTAATGACCCGTCTTTAAAAATTAGACAGAGTCAAGTCAGGTTTTAAAGTCCTAACTGGTTGCATTTTCTTACTGCGTAACGTCGTATGTTAACTTGCACAGGTTGATGCACTGAATTCATTGGAAAGTGAGGTCACCCTTCCTCATCTATTTTACCGAGTAACTCTGAGATGAGGTTCCGTAGGTATGAAGTTACAAGGCACGATTTTTTGGACACCTGAAGTCACCATAGTGTAGTAAAATTGCAATGGAGGGAGCAGCTACTAGTTTCAGAGCACCCTGTAGCTCCTGTGTGGCAGTCCATGCCCCTTATAGTGATCAGCTACTAGTTTCAGAGCACCCTGTAGCTCCTGTGTGGCAGTCCATGCCCCTTATAGTGATCAGCCACTACTTTTAGAACTCCCCGAAGCTCCTGCATGCCAGTCAATAGCCCTTAAAGTAATCAGCGTCTACTTCTAGAGCACCATGTAGCTCCAGCGTGACACCAATACTGTTTGAACACCCTGTAGCTCCTTTGTGGCAGTCAATTCCTCCCCTGGTGAGTGGCCACTTCCTTACTCTGCTGGGCATCCCCACGACATCATGCCTTAGTGACTTTTTTGTGCAGACCCTGTATGTGCTGCTCAGATGCACTGCATTCAGTTAAGAAGGCCCCCCCCGGGCCTGAAAAGCAGGGCTTCAAGTGTCCTGGCAACTTTGGAGTGAGTAAAAGTCATATCGAGTGTCATGGAGAAAGGGTTAGATGAAGCATCGGTTTCCATTCGCAGATTGGCTGACACAGTTTCTCAACACCCCTTTCATCTTCAAAGCGTCTCTGTACATGAGGAGAGAGACGGAGAACGAGAGAGCAACACCAAAGCTGGTGCTTGTAAAGTCTGGGCAACAACTGATGCGCGAGCACTTGCAAGAATTGGGTCGAGAGAGACGTGACATCTTTGCAAAGATGAGCTTTTGCTCCCTTTTTTCTTCTTCTTGGCCCCCTTCCCTAATCCAGAGCGAAGGTCCGACCTCGTGTCGGGCTTGTACGTGCACAAGTACAAGCTCGTAATGACCAGCAAAGGTCTTAAATACTTTATAAGGTCTTCTGCTCTTGATATATTGGAGTGGTGTTTTCTTTACTCGAGTGTGGGGAAAATGACACAAATTTGCTCGTGCGTGTGTGTGATCAATTCGCGGATGATGGATGAGCCAAGAGGGAGACAAACAAGAACGACAACACACACACTCACGCACACACAAATGCAGGTCTTGGCATGACCGTGTGTGTTGTGGAATATCAAACTGGAGTGGCCTTTTTTCTGCTAAAGTTGCATGCATGAAAAAATTGCTCGAGGTGACAACGTGTGGGAGAAGCTCCAGAAAAAGTCTGGGAAGGCATTGAGAAAGTGTCAGTCTTAAATCAGGATGGAGATCCGCAAGGGCCAGCGTTGCCACCAGAGCGTCACACCTCCTGAAGTCTGGCCAAGGTGTGTGTTCGACGTTAAAGATGCTGCAAGTGCAGGGACAGTTGCACAGGAGTTGACAGTCATCATGGGTCTGAAGAAGAAGTACTGGAAAGTCTTGGTTTTGGTGCACCTTGAGCACTGTCAGCCTTGTCGCCCTGCTTCGCAGGATGTCTTGACCTGCCTGACTGTGACGACTGCGCTGGATGTCAAGCATCAGGAGATTTATGCAGGGCCCCTTTTTTGCTAGGCCTTCCGTTTTTGCTAGGCCCTCCGGATCCTCTGACCCCTTGACCAACTTGTCACAAAGTGTGTTGCCGATCATGATGAAGTGACAAGTGTCAGATTGACACGTGCATTGAGCATGAGAAGTGATGTCTGTCCAAGTATCCCTTGACCTGAGCACCCTTATCTAATGCTACAAAATTGGAGGAAAAGTCACCCAAAGGGCGCTTTTGAGTTAGTGCAACAAACTGACTAAAACTGCGAGTATTTGAGTCATGAATTATGACTGTGCACAGTTCTGTTCCTTAACGCATGTTGTGTCTCATATCGTGCCTGCGTTGATCACCTCTTAGAGTCACTTTATTCTGAGATATTGACCAGAGCGAAGAAGAGCCACGGCAATATCCTGGAGGCCTGAACGAATTTCAGCATGTCCGCATCTGTGCCATTGAGACCAGCGATAACTTTGAATAGTACATGACGTGAATTTGGCAAAGTAACACGAGGTCTCCGCAGCCCAAAAGTGTTGGAGCCCGAGGAATGAGGGCCTCAATGAGGGCTGCAAAGCGTTCATAAAATGCCACGTGCCAATTGCACGCACCGTGTGCTTCAGAACGCTGTGGCTTAAGAGCTCCCACTTCGTCGGGCAGCAAGAATGGCAAAATCAAAGGCTCTGCGTCTGTCTGTGTCCCATGCCTGAAAAGACACGGTCGCAAAAGTTGGAAATCGGCCGGGGCCGTCAGACAAACGGACAGACAAACAGACAGACGTACAAACGGCCCTTCAGAAATTAGGTTGTCCATTTTGTATTGCTCCAGTTGCTCTGATCAGCACTGTGACAGCTCCAGTTGCTCTCACCGCTGGCACTGATTGCATAACTGTAGGCCCTGTATATTAGTGGCTACATTTTCTTTGAGTGCCTTAGGAGTCCTGAACTCTACTATACGCTCTTATTACACGAGGAGGATTGAAAAAGTAGCTCTTTTTCAGGCCACCTCAGTATGTCCTACCTGACTGCAGGAGGAGGAGTATTAAATGATAACTGGAGCATCTCGAAGCAACCGCTCTGAAGGTTATGCCACATCAAGGCCTCTGAGTGCATCATCCGGGACAATACTTCATGATGGAGGCGTGAACTCATGACCAATGGAGCACCAAACAGAACAAAGCTGACTTAAAATGATGAGAATGCCATTGGGCTGCGTAATATCAGTCTGAGCAGAAATGGGTCAAGTGCTGTCAACGCACGCAGTAGCTCGATCTATTCACTCCTTGGTCACGCCTTTGCCGATCTTACCAGGACTGAAGAGGAAGAGGCAGAACTTGAGACACCACCAAAAAGTTTAGTGCTCAAGGCCATGGAGAAAGGAGAATCCAACCTGAAGACTGGAGACCTGGTGGATGGAAACCTCAATCTGATTGACAACAGCACATTCTTCTGGAATGCTTGGCATTGTGCAATTGCTCAAAAATATGACCTCACCATTTAGCATTTAGAAATGGCACGTCTTGGTAAGAATTTCCCTCCCTTTTGTCTATTTTGAATTAAGTAAGTTGGTAGCATATGCATTGTGGTCTATTGCGCGTGCAAAATTCGAACGAATTTGTTTGTTTTCTTTCCCAAACCTCAAGCGTTCAAGACTTCACCTTTGGTGAAGGGCAAGTTTCAAATGCTGTCCGGCCCAGGCTGTGATCATAGTCTCACACAGCTACAAATGAGAATTAGGCCTTATTTTCATGGACAGGCCTAGATTGACTCGCGTGTGATACTGTGGATAGGCCAAGATTGTACTTAATGAAAATAAACACAGTGTACAATGAAGACGTCACAGTTACAAAGTATCCATTAAAAAGCACATTCGTGACTTGGGATGACGGTATCTTTGTGGTTTGTGCTGCAAAAAGAAATTAATCTCCATGTGTAAACATCAACATATTCTTCATGCTGTTCATTATTCCATCTGCCCAGGAAAGAGAAAACTTGTGTGACGTCATCAGGGTCAACAAGACCTGCAGGGAATGTGCAATTGGGTCAGATAAGTAGGTTAAGAAAGATTCAGTCATCTGTACCAAAGACATTGGCTGCAGGCCGATGAGGCCTCGAAGAGCAAGAAGGTCAGTAATGAAATTCATTGACCAACCCCTCTCCTTGCTCTCCTCTTTGTTCTGGCCCACATACTTGGCGTTTCCATGATCTGCAGCAGCTTTCTCCATAAGTAACTCTAATAATGGTCGTGTGCGTACAAGACTTGCTGGTGTCACAGACTGAGCAGAATTTTAAGCGCGAGCTGACCAAGTCTAAAGTTGCATTGCATGCGAATATTGCCGCACTTGGGCAAAATCCTGGTGGATGAGGAAACAAACACGTGCCAGAAAGACGGCCGCACTCACAAGCACAACAAACACACGTGCACAGTGTTTGTTTACTCTGCTACTGTATTAAAAGCTTTAACCCTTTCTCTTCACATATTGTAAGTGGTTGTTACCCCTTTTATGCGTTCAGTGCCTAAGCAGTTTCCCCTCCAATTACGTTCATTGGGGTTTGTAGCACCGATTAGGGCACGCTTTGGCCTGCCATTTTTCAGTCCCCAACCTCTGAAAAAATTTCCTGTGTCCCAGAAACATTGCAGGAAACAGTCGAAATCCAGTTTGATCACCTTCAGGTTGACTTTGCAGACATTTCTTGGGGGGAGGGAGGCAACTTAGATTTTAGGCCAAATGCAACTCTGGCTTCCTTGACGGCGGCCTCTGATCTTGGCTTTAGTCACTCACCCTGTAGATTTTCGCAAACTGTCATGTGAACTAAACTGTGCAGAGATATCAAGGTGGATGTCTGACTTGGGCAGTTTCCTCAAGATTTTAGGCTAAATGCAACATGAGAATGGCCCGCGAGGATGCCTTCGGTCATGCTCAACCTGAAGATTGTCTCAAACTAGCTGCAATGTAGATGATATCGTCCGTACAAAGACGTATTTATTGAGATCATCTCTCCAGTGTTGCTTTCACTCTAAAATCGAATGAAAATGACCGAAGTCACATCGTTGAAGTGATGTCTACTGTCCGCAAAGCTGTGCAATAAATTGCACTTCCAGCCTGACCCACCCTGTTGTCCTCGGAGTTGACTAAATGAGACGTCGACTGTGCGCGCACTTTCTGTACTTGTACTGTAATCCACTTGGATTCATGTGCTCATTCCATGCACTCTTTAAGGTTTTTATACGTAAATTTAGGATAATAGAGCCTTTCCTCATCCCATTTCTCTCCAACAACAGCCAGGGGAGTCATAAAATGCAGCAAGATTTGCCTAGAACAGCCTCTTTTTTCTGTTTTTCCACCTAGTTAATAACCACTGCAGAGGCATGATCGATATGCAGGTGTAATAACTAAGGGCAGGAATTTTAGGTGAACACATGTTCGGAGAGGGAGGGACGGAGGAAAACATTCTCATCGCTTCCTCAGCACTCAAACTATTTTTCTGACACTTTTAAGACACTGGGGAGGAGCACACACAATTCTGCCTGCATACAATAAAAGTGTTAGTATTCAGCCCACGATTGGAAATTCACCTGGAGGACGACACCCAAAGCGCCAGTTGCGGCCCCCTAAAATTCCGGCCTGTCCAGCAATAACCACAACTCCTCTCCAGAAAGAAAAAAAGGGGGAAAGAGGTGGTGAAGGTGGTTTCACCCTCCATTGTTTACGCTCTGCCGTTTTCAGTAATTGCATATTTCGCTGCTGAGGATCGTCAACCAACCAGGTGGAGCAGATTTTTTTGTGCGCGTGGGCTGCAGCTATCAAACGTACCGGGTGTCTCAGAAGAAGGATGAATGCGGAGACTGTACTAAGGCGGTTCCAAGTGCGTATCAAGTGCCTACAGGGTGTGTCACAAGGAGGATCCCGCTTTCTCGCCGGCTTTGGCTGGGGGCAGCCATTGATTTTTTGCCATGTCTGTGGACCAAACGCGGTGAAATCCGGGTTGACGTGACCACTTTTGGCACCTATCAACTATTACTATATGCTTAGTTCTGTCACGCCGGAGAAACACTAGAAACATCAGACCTAACAGGAACACACAGGGATTGTTTTTTGGGAGAGATCCTTATGCTTTGGCAACTTGATTTGTTTTGATCAGATGGAGTTTTGCTGCAAAAACATGGCCCTTAGTTTATTTTCTATTCTGCTGCACAAATGAATAACATCAAATATCACGGTTGGTCTGGCCTAAACGATCCCAGAACATACCTAGAGTTAGTTAGTTTCTTTGTTGAATGAATTAAATATGTTGCTACACGAAATAGGAGTTACTCAGAAACAATCCCAGAATGCCATTTATTCGGATCTCGACTATTCGAATTCCTCTGTATCATGCAGTACCGACATTTATACACAACGTCATGAACTAAAAATAGTCTGGCAAAAATGACAATTTGTGAAATGGACCCGACATGTTCACCCAGCTGCAATCAGGGGACAAACTCCAAATGATGAAGGATGACTTCTCCAGAGGATGACTTGTCATTAGGTCATCCTTATAACGTCTGACACACACACATATATATATATGAAGTATGAACTTGTGTCAATAGCACTGAAAAAGATGGCTTCGGGGCAAAGATGACGCATGTTTCCTCTCTCCTCTCCTGACGTGTTATCAAACGAAACCACTGTGGCAGAAGCTGTTATCAGCCACCCTGTACAAAGTGGACGAGCTGCATTGACTCGGCTGAAGCTCAAGTGGTAACTACGTTCACACAATTATCCCAGTCAGAGATTATTGTCAACAAAAAGCTCCAGATGTTGCACGCCTGACTTCAGGTGTGCGCACGGGGGTTGGCAGGGTTGCCACAAGGGCAACAGTGCCACCGGCCGGGCGACGATGTCCGGCCAAGCGTAACCGTCTGATAGAGTTCCCAAATTGTGCCCTCCATTGTGTATGGAATGATCCATCCAAATCCATGACAAGCCACGACTGATCGATACTGTCTGTCCGAGTTGCCACTGATCAGAATTGTCTGATGACAAGGCAGACAGAGTTGCGACTCCGTGGCCGCATGCGCCGACCCCACCTCTGTGCCCGGCTTCCTCCGCCCGGTCTGACAGAGTTGCCAAGCCATCTCCCCCCCAGTCAAGTTTGGGAAACATGAAATTGCATTTCTTCCCAGAGTAACTTTTCCATCCTCAAAGTTGTGATCCAGAGTGAGAAGAAGGGTATGAATTTTTCAGGGAAGCTTCAATGGCTCTGTTGATTGCATTTTCTTGTCGCACTGGATGGAAAAGTGCATCCCTCGTGCTAAGTTTCTCTCTCTGTTGCTTCGCCAAGAATAAAAGAACACAGCTGCATTTTAAGATGACAATGGAGGAGAGGCAGTGGTGACTGTAATCGAATTCCCAACCTTAACGGAATTTCCCAACTCCCTAATGCATTCACTCGTAAGAAGAATCATGCTTCATTAGGCAGGAGAGGAGTTGCCATTTTGACGGGGAAAAAAAATGTGACGCTCTTCTATATAAGTCTGGTCCACTCAACACCGGAACATATTTGTTCAGAAGACTGGATTAAAGAAGGCTTGAAACAGTTATTCATTCACGAGTGCCTCTCGGACCTGCGGTGCGTTCACACAGGGTGTTGCACATAAACGAGGTAGAGAAATTGGCCAACGCAGCTTGGGTTTCATTTGCGGCACCTCTGTACAGGGTGCGGCAGATCTTTTGTTCCTGCTGAAGAAATGCTAGTCGAGGAAGACAGTTTGCTTCACTTGATGATGTTGCATTTGTTCATCCCCACCCTGTAAGTGTACACACAAGATTCGTCATGACAAAGTAGTCATAAAAGGAGAAGCGCGAGACTCATGACAGAGTCATCTTGCACAATTATTCGCTCATTCTACCGTACGACAGAAAAGTCATCATTTGCTTCAATCGAGATCGTCTTTCTGACGTGCAGTAAACTTTCCCCACCCTGTATCTCTGAGCAAAAGACTCCAGGGAATTCTCCTCATGATAAAACACCAATAATTAAGGATGTAATGAACTTGTGACAGTGTAATTCCGCGTAATTACTTATTGGACCTAGAGGTGGAAAATTACTCCATGCAATTTTTGCTTCGTTTACAACTGCTTCCCCGGCTTACATTTAACCTGTCCCACCCTGTACTCTTGCACAGGGTGTGGCGGAAACATCTGGAGAGCTTTTCCTACTCAATGGAAAGAAATGTTTGGGCAAGTAATCGACTGATGACAAACTTTTGCTTCAACTTCCAATGCGCGACATTCTGTCATTACCTGCCTGCTGTAGCACCCTGTGCTCCTGGAGAGTGGGAAGTGCGTCTGTGTCCCCGGGTTTGCAACACCCTGTACACATACTGTGAAAAGAGACCAAGTGGCTGTGCGTGCCAACCTGCGCTGCACCACCCTGTATGCAAGGGGAGCAGGAAGTGCGTATGTGCCCGCCCTCTCCTGGTACACCCTGTGTGCCAGAAATGTAGACGTTTGCTGCGCCACCCTGCATGCGAAGAGAGCAATTAGTTGCACGCGTCAATACGTGCTGCGCCCCCCTGTCCGCAAAAGGTTGCACGAGGTCGGGGGCTCCTCTGCAGCACCCTGTACGCCAAGTGTTTGGGTGCGACCGTGTGCCGCGCCACCCTGTGTGAGAAATGAGCAAGAAGTGTGTATGGCGGCAACATCCCTTCCCCGAGCAGAAGTGTTTGCGTCCCAATTTGTGCCGCACCACCCTGTATGAGAAGGGAGCAAGCGCCAATCTGTCCCATTAGTGAGGGGATTTGTCCCGCGCGCTCGTTTAAGCTGACTTGATCTACGGCGGGCAATTGAACTCGATCCCTCCGCAAACATTCGGACGTTGGCTCGATTATCGGCGCAATTTTTCCCCCTGCCCGTCCAAAAATCGATCGCTCAATCACGCTTCTTCTGCTCAAAGAAACACTAGAAAAACTTGGGTGAAACAGTGCGGGCTGAAAACTTTGTGTTATCGTCATCCTATAGGAAATTTTTCTGCTCCCTTAACCCAATCCCTGCAGCCCCCCTCTATCCCCCCCCCCCTCACGACCACAACCTCCTCTTTTCTGGCAGCAGCTATCATATTTCTGATTTGCCATCTCTCCTTGTTATTCCTCGAACCCCCCCCCCCCTTTACAACAGGGTGGCCAACAATTGTGTCTGATTCGATGGCACCTCTGACTACAGGATGTTCAACTCTGATGTGACATGAAATGTTCAACATAACCTTTTCAAGGATGCATCGACATTGCAAGAGGTATTTTTTTTTAAAGACAATAGCAATTTAGGCCTCCTTCAGCCTCCATGACGGGCCTAAAGAGTACTTCTCCGCCACAACAACCGGCATACAGGATCAACACAAGTATATTTGAACAATTTAGGCCTCAATGGGGGCCTCAATACGGCCTCTACAAACGTCACTAGGCAACATAGACCTGGTGACCCCGAGTGACTCCCCTAAGGGATCTCGCACAACTCGACGTCTTCCAACTCCATCAACAGGGAGGACTTCACGGTGACCAGGCGAGGGTTGCACGACTTGTCAGAACTACTCGACCACCCTGTACGTCTGCTACGTGATGTCTGCCTCACACATGCGCGGAGAGGAGAAGCTCCGATATCTCAATCTGCATGTTAATAATGCAAGGCGAGGGAAATCCGCAGGGATTTGGTCGACTCCTCTGCTTATCTGCAGTGGGTGGAAGGAAGCGCAAGAGATCCAATGGATCAGATCGGTTTCTTCTGTCTGTCTGTCTGTCTGTGTACCCTTCTTATGTGTGTACATATGTTTAAAGTTCATGTGTATCTTTTGGTGTGCTTGCAGTTTAGGTGTGTGTACAGTTCGTGTGCATGTGGGCAGCTTCGTGTGTGCAGTGTGTGTGTGTGTGTGTGTGTGTGTGTGTGTACGTGCGTAGGTCTTGTGTGCGTAACACTAGAGAAATACTGAAACCACCGCTTTTTATGTCATGCCAGCTGCTATCAAATTGGCCTCGGATCGAAATAGACCAGGCCTGAGGTCGTTATCTGCAGTCTGCAGGCGTAGTCAATGTTCTGTACCGTGCCCAAAAGGAGTCTTTCTACAACGGTTTCATCATTATTTTATTGAAAAGGTTCATGTTAACCCTTCGCTTTGAAGCTTGCGAGTGAACAAACATGATCAGGACTTGCACACTGAGGAAGAGGACCAGACATGAATGACAACAAAGCTGTGGGTTTCAGACAGGCCAATCAAGTCACAAAGGACGACCTCAGCACTGACTCGTAAACAAGACAGATGCTTTTCTTATATTGGTGTTATCGAACGACTCATCGTCAAAAACAATCAGTGTCGAAACAAACTTCATATCCGCCTCTCACACTTTTTATTGTGTTTATTATAAAATGATGAGTTAAGGGTGGTGACTGAATGTTAAAAGAGGGCTCCCCATAGAAACTTCTCCGGTTGTTACTTTCCAGTTAGGTGCGGTCCCCATTTGTGCACAAGTGGCCTACAAGTTCCACTTAGTGGCAGGCCTGCATTCACTCTGCCAGGCCTTTGGCCTCTCTGGGCCACCCTGTGGCGGCTGCAGCTCAAGTGCACCGGAGCAAGCAGCCGCCACTTTGCTGGACACAGCTCTTGACTGTTTATCGCGCCAGACAGCGAACCCATTGCCAGGCTGGCGTGACGTTTTCCCCCATTTTGCGCCAAGTGTTGTGCAGTCACCGGAGGATTGGTGCAGTCGCGCGCTCTCCCCTCTCCACGTCCACCTGCACCCAAGTAAAAGCGATTCGTCCGGGCCTGCAGAGATATAATGAAAAAAGTTTCCGCAGTGAAGCCCTCGTCACCTTTGCTGCATTACTCTGCGCGGGTGCGCGCGCGCGTCTCATTGCAAAGTCTTTGGGTAAACTTTTTACCCCCTTCTCTTCTCTCGAGGCAGCCATTAAAAACTTCTGAGATGTCCTCGTTCTTACTTTTTTCCCGTGCAAATTATGACAGATTGGCCAGGACGTTCAAGGCATCGCTGTTGTTGCCATTAGCGATTTTTGCAAGTCGGACAGACAGATCAAGCACAGTTCTTTCTCCCCACCCCTTTCCCCTTTTTTCCCCTGCTCCCACTCAAAATAAAATATGAAAGTGGTGTCGAAAGAAAAGAGAAGTAAAAAAGTCGTGATGTGGCGACAAAATTGAGTCTGGCACAAGCGCGCATGAGGGAAAGCGAAGCAAAAACAAGTTTGCCATGTGTGCGTGTCCTTGGAGCTGCTTCCGCTGCGATCTGACCGGAAAGGAAACTTTCCGAAGGTCAAAAACTTTCTTGAAAGCTATTATTAGCGCTGTGGTTCCACTTGCCAAAACTTGGTGCGACACGTGGAAAGACTTTCTTGAAAGGAGAAAGTTATGATGCATGCAGGAAAACACAGCGGCGTCAACAGGTGACGACGACACAAGATGTGTCAGTCTCGGTCGGACCAGGTCCTCGAGTTCGACCTGGTCGGCAATGGCAGCCACATCGGGCCTCCAAGGAACCGACTTGACCGAGGCAGAGTTGCCACGGGCCGGGCCGCTGTGACCGGCACAATTCCGCCACGTCGCAGTTGTATCCCCTCCGGCCAGGGCTGTGCCACAGACGACAGAGTTGCCACGGTTGCGTCTCATGCCTCTGCCACCGTCCGCATCGTTGCCTCCGGCTACTGCCAGACGAGAACTGGCACGGCGATGCTCAATTTGCCTCCCTCCTGCTCCTGTCCAGAGTTGCCACCGTCTTGGCTCCTGTGTGCCCTCCTCGTGCCATAAATTGTCCTTTAACCAAAAGCGTCGTTGGCCACGCGACGTCCGGACAAGCCCATAAATGTCTCTGGTCTATGTTTTTTTTTGTTTTCCCCCCCCTTCCTCCTGCTGCCAGCCCGAAAAATGCGCCTTTTTGGACGGGCCAAGCATTATTCGAGCTTTTACGATCGTCTGCCTGACCTTCAGAGTTGCTACCTTTTGCGTGACTTTGGCCTGCTTCGCTTTATGACCCGACCAAGTCTGCTTTTTAACGTAGCTGTCGTTCCATTGTAAATGAGGGAATTCTTCTTCACCTCCGATTTCACCCCTGAGGAAGGAGAGCGCAATGACATTGGTGCTAGGGATGGATCGCGATTGATTGCTTGAGATTTTGGCCTCGGTCAAGTGTGACGGAAGCATCAAGGTATCGACGATGTTCGGTACTGCCAATCTTGACATTTCGTCGGCGTTCAGGACGAGCTTGTGGCCTCGAGTCACCCATCATGAGCCCGAGCCTGTCCAAAGTCAATCCGGGTCCATCCTTAGTCATTACTCACCGTCCAAATGATGGATCGCACGGTACAGGGTGAGCCATTTTTAGATGCTTTGAACGTGTCAGGGGGAAAAAAAGTGCTCGACCATGTAACATAATGCCTTTATTGGCGTAACCATTTACATGGGCGCTGCCAGTCGCACTTGGAATAATTCGTGCTTTGTGTCTGATCATCATTGGACGTGGTTGAAGCTTCTTGATAGGGTTGCCACCTTTTTTTGCCTCGGTTTCCACTTCTGAAACGTCACAAGTATGTTCTTACCAAAATGTATACAATAAACTGCTTCGGGACATAAAGTGCCCTCTTTCACCTCGATGAGAGCAAAATCTCACCTGATACAGTCCTCGCTGAAGCAAAGGAGCTAGAGATGGGTCGTCCGGGGAGCCTTCGCTGCTCCGTCGGGCCCTTTGCGACCCCAATGAGTTCTTCGTCTTCTTCGACCATCGATTCCACTGCCCTTTCCTCAATTTCTCCACGAAGAGATTCTCCCTCATGGCCATGTGGATGCACTCGGGGAACTGCTCCCTGCACACGGAGATCTCGAGCTCAATTGGGGCTGACTTCAAGTGGTGATTTCAGTGCTGAACTTGAATTAGGCATGGGTTTCGACTCAGAAATTTCATTCACTCGGCTAATATGTACTGAAGTCGACTACATAACCGAGTAAAACGGCACAAAATACAGTTTATTTGCGACGCAGCAAGAGACTTCTGAGGAAAAATAAGTCGTCGTTGAGTGAGTCATTCAATCTTGACCTGATCTCAGACCCATAGTGCTGAAAGGCTTGTGGGTCAAGCTGTGAGCTGGACTTGGTCCAGGGACTCCAGTCAATTGGGTCACTTCTTAGAGTGTTTGTGGAATCTCTTCAACATTTGGAGTACTTGTTATATCTTCTGTCCCTCTACTTTGTTGCCTTTTCCTCCCTGACTGAAGGCAAGAATGCAGTGACGGCCTCGACTTCCTGACAAAACTCCTTTTTTCCCCTAATCTTGACCGTGACTTGATGAGACTTCAGTTGCCTAGCGCACTTCAGTTGCCTAATGCACGCATACTTCACCCTCAACAACGGATCACGTTTGTGAATGGACGATAATGGCTGGTTTGAGGAGGCTACCACGCCCTGCATCGTCGACAACAAGGTCATCCTATTCGTCTGCTCCACCGTCTCGGACGTGACCGAGAAGAGCCCGACCGGGCTGCTCTCCAATGTCCCTCCCTTCAGCGTCAGTCACGCTAAAGTCAGTCCAGATCTATCTCGACAACCCTGTCTGTTCAAGACTGATCGTACATGCACATATGTTTCCCTGCCACTTTACCTGACCCTGTACGACAAGACATGGGGGTTTGTTGGCTGAGAAAGAGACCCTTTGAGTCCATTCATATCTGCCTCGTCGAGGACACACTTGTCGTGCTCTTCCTGGCTGAGCTGGCGTAGTCGGCGCACGGCGTGCTCCATCTTCTGGGCGCCGAAGCGAGTCACGGCCCGATCGAACTTGGCGCTGAAGTGTTCGTGCAGCATGTCGTCCGCCCACTGGTGACTCCACAAGGTGGACCGTTGCTGTGATGTCAGCTCCACCTGCAAAGTCAGCAATGCACTGCTCAACTCAAGCTGCCCCATATAAGTTTGCATGCGGAATTCGCACCCGGAGATCATTTTTCCTCCTGTTGACGTCCAAGCTGACGACTTCTTCCAGAGGCAGACAGAGGAGGTCTGCCATCAGCACCAGGGACTCTGCCATCCTCCCCACAATCATGACCAGATCCAAATCATGGTCAAGTTCCGAGATCTTCTGCTTCACAGCGCTCTCGTTCAGCAGCAGGTTCTGGTCGAGGCCCAGGTCAAACATCTGCTGGTTCAGGCCCACGGTTTTCTTGAACCTGAACTCGGCCAACGACTCACCTTTTCTGTCAGAACGGTGCAAAAGCATTGCTTGGGACAGCATTTTTTTAGCATACCCTCAAGCTGCTTTTGCATCGTACTCACAGCTTGGGCAGCTGTCAGACATGATCAAGCTGCTTTTGCCTTCTCTCTCAGGAAAGAAAATATGCAAAAGCGGCAGCCTTGTGACCATTTGAGCATGTCTGATACGGAATTCAAGTTGAGACAACGCCCCGACAACCATAACACCATCAGTAGCAGCATCAGTGGACCATCTGGCAATTGTCCTCTAGATGGCGCATAATCATGGAAGAAAAATTTATCTGAATCCTTCGTGCCTACTTCCCTTTTTAGCATAAACAATGAATCAATGGCAGCTGTTCCTTTCTTTTATTAAAGTTCCAGTTTACCATTCGGGATAGGAAAGTAGAGCATGAGACGAGCATCACTCGGCTATTTCATTATTGATTTGCCTTGCTTGGCATCATGGGGGTTTGAGAGCCGGGCCCCGCACCTCCTCAACGTGAAGGCTGCTCAGGGAGTGCTCAAAGTTGTACACCTGCTCATGCCTCAGGGCCAGGGTGTAGAAGGCGTTGCTGATCAAAGGTGGTGGCCACATTGACAAGCAGGAGCCCATTATAATTATTCCTCTCGACCAACGTTTTGATGATTTTCAGAGGCCTATTAAAATCATTAACCATCAATGAGTAATAAAAGAAGGGTCAAAGGTGGTACTTATTGTCTGTCCATTGATGATGTAGTGATGAAGTGAGCAGCAATGATTATTCAAAGATGGTTGGAAGATTTCAAAAAGACTATTTTCTGCTCCTTGAAAGATGAATCATCCTGAGATAGTCATTGTTCAAAGATCAACAAATAACTTTCTAAACTGTCATGAGGAAATGTCATGAGACTCAAATAATCATCATTTAACGGCAAGTCAAGAAATCATATATAACTCACTTTAATGCAGGTCATCACTGACTGATTGATGGCTTTCTTCCTTACCATTCAATTCACCACATTCTTTGTGCTCACCCCACACTTCACCATGCACTTTGTGCTCACCACTCTGTGTTGTCCATGCAATCTGCACCAGGCAGGTTTCTGTCTGATCTACTTTGTTTTTACTTTTGAAACTGGCGTGTTTGGATGCACCTCACCCTGGTGGGTGAGGTGCATGAATCATCTTCTAACAAGCAAAATGCAATCATTAATTGCTCATTTTTAGTCATCTTAAAAACTAGTGAGAATACTTCTGAAAGATGCCTGATAGATCCTTATTTGATCATTGCCAATAAGGACTAAGATTCATAAAATCATCCAAGGTTATCCATCATCTGAATGTCTTTCAATCATCATTTAAGACTTTTGTTAAGACAATAATTGTATACTTATTGATGGTTATGTATTTGATGCTTAAGATAACCTTTCATGATGACCAAGAATGTTGGTCGAGATGTGTTTCATTTCGTCATGTCCAACTGGTTGTTCTCGATGGCATCTGTGCAGTCATGACGTCATCTCACTTTTCTTGAATTCCTCACCCCTCAGATCCTTGAGCCGTCAGGACGATGCAGAGGCAGCTCGAGAAGGAGCCGCTGGGCATGTTCAAGTTGTCAATGCGACCAATACTTACACCTTTTCCCCTGCGCCCAACCTGGAAGGGCAGATGTTTCAAGTCAGTGGAGAGAGTAACTGTGCCTCTCACTTGGTGAAGTACTGATCCAGGGTGATGTTTCCAAGTTTGTTCCCGAAGTCCACGTAGGAGAAAAGGCTCTCAAAGGCGTCATTGGGATCTCGAACGATGGTGAAGAACACAGCTTGAGGACCCAACAGCTGTCTAGAAGAGTACAGGAAGGAGACAATTGAGGAGAGAAATGGTGAGGAGATAAGGAATTACCTGAACGCCGGTTGGTTCCACCCTGCACGCAGCATCGTGGCCTCATAGAGGCCATCCTTCACAAAGTCCTTGTGCCATGGAACCTAAACACACAGATGTGCTAACGTCCGTCATCACGACGAAAGTAGCCATTGCACAGAAAGCATTAAAAAATATGAGTCACTCAGCAAGGCTAACTACTTAATTTATAAGTGGTCTTCATGAAGAGACACCTGGTGTCAAGGAAATTAAGTACTGTCGTAGCTCATGAGACAACATTGATAGTTAAGGTGCCCTGAAGGTAGCAAGTGCATTTAAAGCAAGTCATCCGTCAGGCTTAATGAGCCAATAATGAGATAATTCTTTGTAGCAGGTAAAGCATGCCTGCCACTCATAGAGGAACAATTGGGTACTTTTCCAAAACAGAATGCTTGTGAAATGCCACTGGGACGTACTCTGTTTCACGTGAGATGATCCACTTTGCCTTTATTCTGTTCATACTAAGGAGATTCATGCTAACGTCACTCACGACTGTGCGTCCTGGGACCTGGAACTCGGGTCGCTCTGGCTCCAATCGCTCCAATCGTCACTTTAATTGCTTGACTGCTGGTCCCACATATTGGTGACTGCATGATATGTGTCTTCATCTTGGAAGTGCCTTAGGAGTCCTGACCTCCACTTTACCACGCGCTCGCAGTACGTAACGATGGTGGAAATAACTACACATTGACGACACATATTGTAGTACTTTATGTACCCACCGTGGACTGGACTGCACGAGGGTTGTTTTATATCCCTCCGGCTGCTCCCTCCGGATATAAAACGACCCGAGTGCTGTCAAGTCCAAGGAGGGTACATATGAGTGCGCATTATGAGTCATTAATTTGTAACTTAATGCACGACTTTCGGAATACCGGCATTTTACCGGTTTCAGAGTGTTGAATCACTGAAATACAGTGCAAAAATATGTCCCTCAGCAGAGTAAAGAAGTGGGGAAATGTTCCGAAAATCACGCGTAAGATTTTGACGTCAGATTTTTTCTTGATTGTCCAGTCCTATTTACTGCGAGCCGAAAATACAAAACCACTTTATCTTCGCCAAATCACTTTGTTTTCATCAAAATCAGAAAATACAAATTTATATTTTCCAGTTTGTGGGCGAAATGGGGAGGGAGGGAGAAGAGGGAAGGAGGAAAGGGAGGGAGCAACAGGACAGACTGAAAAAATCTGACAAATTACAAATTGCATGCGCCTAAGTGCCCGTAATTTCCCTTGTTTAATGATGAATTATGATAATGCGTCCTCTGAATTTGACCTGTCCTCGGATTATTACAGCCTTACATTATTACAGCAGACTGTATGTACCGTATAGTCGCATTTAAGAGCTGCCCTTGAATAAGGACCGCACATCCAAGACATAATTTGGAAGTAAGAGTAGCCCTTAAATAAGAGCCGCACTGCAAGAGCAGATCAACCTAGTCCTTCGACACTGATGAGAACATAGGTGATGATGTCCTAGACCTTGGCGTCTTGATGATGGATGAATACAATAATAACTAAAAGAATTAAATGTCATAAAGATTTTCACTGAATTTCTGGAGTTCTTTGACAAGGATTGCTTGAGCTCACAGTGACAGCAATATTGAAAGTACTTCTAGGGACGTTCAATGAAAAATAAAAGCCACCCTCAAATTAAATCCGCAGCAAGGGACAGAAAAGTAAAGAAGAGCCGCGGCTCTTAGATGCGACAGTACAGTAGACTAAATTAATGTCATTGAACCGGATTGTGATGGCACCAGCAGTTTGGAACAAGATCACTTGGAAATCCAAACCCCAGATGCAAATGATGAACGGCAAATGCAAAATTCCCCTTTGCCATTGTGGCCACCAGAAGTGTCTCTGAAATGTTTTTATTGTTCTGAAGGCTGGATGACATTTTGGAATCCACCATATAAGTGACCTGAAAATGTTTACTCTCCTGTATCATGCTATATAGCAATGGTACTCATAACCCCCCACGCAGTAGAAGCTTGCCATGTCTACAAGACCACACACTCCTAGATCAGCATTCATGTCGGAAGCCATGGTGTCAGTGGCACCATTGCCGAGTTCAGTCTCGTCCTCCACGGCGATGATGTCGTTTTTCAACCCGCACGACTCGGACTAGCCCAGCCTTGGCCTGACCTGAACAGGCGAGACTGATGTTGGGCAGTTCCACATACCTTGTTCAGCCACTGAGGGTCGAATGGCTGATCCAGAGTTCCAATCGGCTTGGAACTGTCCTGCAGGTGGTTGTCCGACTGGGGAAGCACCACGTTCAACTCATACTTTTGGGCCATCCGCATCAGGATGTTCTGGACAGTGCTGGAACATTGACACCCAGGCTTGTCATTTGCCTCCTTCACTTGAGTGCTAGTTGACCTCACCTGGAGGCTGCTTTATGAATCTTGATGAAGCCAAACCTCCTGACAGGGGTGCACTTGTCCAGACCCTCCCCTGTCTCATTACTGGTGGTCCCACCCAGAACTTTCTCTGTCCAACCATGGTCCTGCCCAACACCGCCATCACTGCCTGGCTGTGGCTGTGGCTGTTCGAGCCTGCCTGAACGTGCCAGGAAGAGCAAGGGTCCTCCTAGCAGCACCGCAGCAGCAACTCTGGCCAGGTCTTTGCGAGCACACTGACTCATTCTTAAAATTATATCTCTCCTCTTCAATGGCTTTTTAGGTCGAGTGTGCCACTTTTCATGGCATAAGTTCATCCTACAGGCAGGGGATCTTGCTTATCTTCTCTTGCTTATCTTGTCTTGCTGACTTTCTCCTGCTTATGTTTTCTTGCGTGCTATAGATACGATTATGCTCTTACATGCTGTAGCCAGGCGGGTCATTCACCCTTTGCCTACCCCTTTAGCAAGCCTTCAACCCCTAGATGGGCCTTTGGGCAGGCCTTTCACCTTACTTTTACCCTCAGGCAGGCCTTTGACCCCTTCTTTGACGGATAAAGTAAGTCAGTTGCAGCAAATACGGCCTCTTCTAGGTACTTTTAAGGCCTGAATGGGTGACTGAGGGAGCTGTTACCAATCACACTTTTTCAGCTGTCTGTTGAAAAGAGTTTGTCTGTGAAAATAAAACGTTTCGTTCGCTTTATGTTGTCCCGTTAGAACAGTGAAGCCTCGATGAAACATTGAGCACGATAAATCTGCTGTCACTTGAAATGCCTTAAGCCAAACCGACATTTTTACAAAAATTGTCTTGAGCAGTTCACATATTTTCCAATATTTTGTCCCTCAAAATGGAGCTCAATAAATATGACTCAAAAGTCACTCTTTTGACCCATTGTTGTGCCTACAATTGACAATGTTGGAAGACTTAGAGAATTGCTCAGGCTTGAAATCTGCTGACGAGGACGACAAGGCTGCAGCTGAAGAGGATGTCGACTTTTCCTTGTACACTTGGAGTCGAGGCTGGAGACTTCAGAGGCTAAATCGAGGCTTCACTGTAAGGAACTCGAGACCAGTGTGAGCAACGTTTTGACCACGCACGAGTCTGCATTGAACTGAAACTAAAATTCTCAGCGGAAAAAGAGTCCTTTTGGAGGCCCAACGTGCATTATTCACAAGCATGGCACAGTAAAGACTCGATTTTGGTGAGTTTTCTTTTGATGTGACCGAAAATGTCGTTAAATTGACCCCGCACTGCAAAGGCAAACGTTCTCTTTTCTCTCTGTATGGGGAAATGAATTTTATGTAGTATTTTTTTCTTTCAAATTGGAATTTTCAACGTCCATCGTTGTGAAAGAACTTTCAAATGAGGCATAGACCACTTTTCTTGCTCAAGGCACAGCACAGCTTCGAGATGAAGTACAGGGGAAGGAAGGAAGTCTTCTACACCCTGTATTTTACTTGTATTTTCTTCAGCATCCTGTTTTTGTCATGTCTCTTTGTGGACTATTCTTCGACATGAAGAATCTCTGTCACTGGCCCAGCTGACCTTGGTTGATACTACAACTTGCTTGTTACTGGCAACAGCAACAATTACACCTTGAGGCTGAATGGGCAGGGGTAATCCATGAATTCATCGAAAAGGGAAGTTCATTTTTCGTTAGTGATTCTTCATTTATTGAAATTGTTCAGGACACAGGACATAACGTCCGTATCAAAACAATCTTTTAGATGTTGAAGTGACATTGGGAACTTTTGCCAGGTTGAACTTTTTCTTTCAAAAATACATCATCACAGCTCAAACTTACTTTATGACAACAGTTCTAGGTCCAACATTGGACGAAAAAGAGTGAACTTGTCAACCCTTTTGGGGGGGCACCGCTCAAGTTGTGGAAATGGGGTGAAGCCTGGGGAAAGAATCAGTCGGGAATCAAGCCTTGGACACCTCGACCGTGGTCATCTCGGCCCTGATCCCGCCTGTGACTTCACTCTTGACAGACTCTTTCCCGAGGCTTCCCCATCCCTCCCCAACTCCAGCTGCTGCTTTGTGGTTGGTGCAGAACTTAACCGGCCGATTTTTCTCTCTACACCCTGTTCATGAGGTGTAAAAAAAATTGCCTCAAAAAAGATGTTATTTGTGGTAGTCACATTTTTTTGTGTGTTAACCCTGCAAAAGATGTGTGCACGTTGTTACTAGATGTCGGAACTTTAGGTGGTGATTTTCCGCCCTTCGTGGCTCATTTCGCGAGTGCTGCATCATGACAATTTTGCATTGCCTTTGTTTCGTTTCTTTTACAACTGAATACTTGAAAAAATGCACAAAACTTTTGATTACTTCACCAAAGCTTTGGGGTTTTTTTTAGCTAAAATGCCGAGGTGTGCAAAATATTGTGTCTTACGAACAAGTACTCAACGCGTGAGGAACAAAGTGCACTTTTCTTTTTTTAGCCCACTTTGCTACATTGGTTGCTAAGGTATTACATAATCACAGTTCGTACAAGGCTTAGCAAAATCCATCCACCGAGATGAGAGATTTGTCTTACATCATTACGAGACGAAGGAATTTTAGGTGAATGAGCAAAGTAAACGTGCTTTTTATTTTGTACAATCATAGGCTTTTTTTCCTTCAACACATACGTTATTGCTATTATGATTGAAAAAGCTCTCTTCTCTTAAAAGTTCGCACCTTCTTCCTGACTTTCGAACTTTTTCTCAGCAAATTTTTGCCCTCCTTAGTGAGCTTAAGTGAGTTTTTTCAGCGCATTTCCCCAGGTTTTTACCTAAAATTCCGATGACTACTTATTGGGGTATCAATGATCCACCCTGTACGTGCATGCGCCTCAAGACCAGGGGATTTACAGACGCTACCCAGCGATTAAGCAGGAAATTCGGCCACAAAAAATCTGTCGTGTCAACTCACGCGTTTGGAGTTCAGTCTTGCGGAAGGGGCAAAATCCTGTCTGGAGTCGACGAAAAATCGAGACTGAAGCTGAACTTTTCAATTTTTTTCCCTTCACTTTTCTGTGAAAAGACTGAGTATGAAAAGACAAAAAAAATCCGGATATGAATTGCGTCGTGGCAGAAGGGGTGGGCGTTCGTGGAGGGAGGGGGGATGTTTTATTCAATGAGAGGGGAGTGGGTAAAGGGGATCGGAGTGGGTAAAGGGGTAAAAAGACGGGGGTGGGTGGGTAAGAGAAAGAAACAGGAGAAAATGCAGGAAATATCAAGAGGAAACACACACGCACAGGGTGACGATGAAGTCTGGAGCAGGAAATTGCTCTGACAGCCTGATCTTCTGCCAAGAACAGTGTTTTCATAGGCAGAAAGTGAACATTTTTGACTTTCCTAGACTTTCAGGACCGATTTTTCTCCCTCTGCCACGCAGCAATTACACATCTGGGACGCCCAAAGCCATTGGAAAGGTGCAACTTTCCATGGCCACAAAAGTGACTTTCAATCGTTCAATCACCTCGGAGTCCTGCCCCCTACGTCCTGCGCTCTGGTACTTGTAATATGTCGTATTTTATGTTAAGTACAGAGACATTTTGCAGTAATTGCAGCCCAAAATGGACGGGAGTGGGTGCGCGTGCGCGCGCGTGCGTGCGTGCGACGGTTCCAATGCGGCAAAACTCGTGCGACCGTTGGAAAGCAGACGGACTCCCCAGGGAAGGAGTAGAGAGAGAGAGAGACTTTATTTAGTGGCTACTGCCGCATGTGTGTGTGCGCGCGTGCGCGCGTGCGTGTCTACAGAACATACATTTTCCGGCTTTCCTTGCCCCCCCCAACATGGGTTTTTCCTCTCTCTCTCCCGCCTTCCTCAGGAAATAAATGTGGACTTTAAATGTATGGTTGAAGCAGCAGCAGCAGCAGCAACAACAGCAACAGCAGCCAGGACCTCCTCGCTTACCCAGGGGTCATGCACGCGCACACAGAGTTTCCACTCTCTTTTCCATGCAGGCAATACACGCGTTCCAACGAAATGATGATGGTCGCAGTAATGGCCTTTCACGCTTTATACTCCACACATACGCACACGTGTGAGTATACAATATATGTATAAGACCTTAGTGCTGGCGTGTGGGTGGATGTGAGCAAAGCTACAGGGTGGATGGACATAAACAACCACAGCAGCGCACACATAGGTACTTAGTGGGTAAACAAACAGGGTACGGGGTGGCTGGAAGAAAAACAACAGCAGAAATGCTTTCCTCAAGGGATGATACAAGCTTAGCTCGGAAACTTTTACGTGTGTTTATTACAACACATGTCTATGCACAAGCATATAGAAAATTTATGCTGGTGTGCGCAAATAAAGGTGCAGGGTGGCTAAAAGAAAAACAACAGCACCAGTTTGTCCTGAACTGAGAAGTTTCACATGGTATCAAGTATCTTTCTTAAGACATGTGTCTACGCACAAACATACAGGTACTTAGTGCTTGTTTGTCTGAGCTAACTTACAGGGTGGCTCGAGGTGAGCAACAACGGCAGCACTTTTGTCGTGGAGTGATAAGAGGTCAGCACGGTGTAACTGATACATGTGTCTGCATTGAGACATGTATGTACGTGCATGCAGATAGGAACTTAACGCTGGTACGTGCATTCATAAGTTAGCAAAATTTCAAGGTGCGTCCAGGAACGAAGATCAACAACATTTTTCATCAGGGATGATGAAATCTTTAACATGGGTAACACATATCTGTGTACTTAGGTGACGAGACGCATATGCAACTTACCTACCTGGGTATTTCAAAATGTCATGTGGGTAAGATCGATGATAAGAAGTTTGTCATTTTTTGGCAGTTAGGTTGTTTCTGGATGCAGCCTTGGAATTTTCGGCACAGCCGTGCCATTTTCAGTGCAGTTTATGCAACTTCTGGCCAAAAGTCTGCAATGCACTTCATGCAGCCTGGGGTTAAATTGCGTCAAACACGCTATTTTAGCCTAATGTTACATATATCGAGTTCAAACGTCTAAAAGCTGCTTCTCCAAGGTTAAAACACTTTTTCACTCAGTCACAATGTCTTGAAGGGATAAACAATTTAGGCTTTTGGTCCCATTGTAAGTAGCTGAGGGTATTTCTTCAATCTCAACAGTCCTAAAGTTGCCTTTTGGTAAAAGCATGACTATCGATGAGCTCGGAATTTCAGATGAGTTTCTTATTTTTTGTGTGTGCGTCCCAAACGCACCAATAACTTGCTCCATTTTGGGGGGATTTTTGTTGGCGAATATTTTCGGAATTTCGGAAACCGAGTGCAAGTACCGAGTGCAAGTACCGAGTGCAAGTACCGAGTGCAAGTACCGAGTGCAAGTACCGAGTGCAAGTACCGAGTGCAAGTACCGAGTGCAAGTAC
>JAAUXU010035683.1_pt1 | contig 29201 bp, 23 predicted proteins | sample 7278151 | NCBI WGS metagenome assembly JAAUXU01 (sample SAMN14350113, study PRJNA611818) | marine sediment metagenome | isolation source: surface marine sediment (1.8m) | place: French Polynesia: Moorea | collected 2018-08
CCCCCCCCCCCCCCCCCCCCCCCCCCCCACGTTAGTCACAGAATTTTCTAGAATCCTCTATATAAACAAGAACAGTTCTTGACCATCCACACCTCATCACATATGGCTTCAAATGTAGCTTGCTGTACAACATCGGAACGCTAAAAGGATTAGATCTGTGATGAATAAGGAGTGCATCGGGAACAGTGTGGGAGAATACAGATAGTATTCAGTCTTTTACACTGGTGTCCAGAAGCATTCAATCCCTGTTGTGAAACAATTAAAACAGCGACTTCCGTGCGAATTGAGCGACAAATGTTAGAGTTTTTCTCACCTGGTGTGTATGGGCCTCAGGCTGCACCCAGCCCCGTTGGAGGGTCGTCACTCACCCGCTGGTGAGGCCAATACAGAAGGCGGTGATGGCCATTTGTTCCTCTGTTCTGTCCTGATATGTCAGAATTGCACAAGTTATTTGCCAGTACTACCTTTAATGCGGAATGCCCAAAAGTGAAGCCAATGCAAAACTACTTAGGTGTCGAGATTTCCAACAATGTAAGTAGAATTTGAGCAGCAGCAATATTAAGGAAGCTAAAAACAATTCATATACCGGTAGCTGCAGTATGCAAGATAAATGTATCAAAAAAGTGAAATTTAGAGCACCGCTTTTAACATTTCTTTTCATCCAACATAAAGGAAATAAAAAAACTGTCAAGGCGTCAAGCTTTCAGCAAATCTTAAATGGATTTTGTGTTTCTGCAGTATTAAGGAAGTTATGGTGTTGGGACCACTTATGAACACCCGTAGAAACAGATGACCCTGATGAATGGGGCACAGCGTTGCCAGAGCACATTATATTCCGTCGATTTTTAGGTGAACACACCCTTCTCCAAATTTGCTTGATTCTGGCACTAGATAATGTTAGGAGTAACATATCTAAAAACCAGACCTCTATCATGACATCCAACTGAGCTATAAGTAGTTGAAGTTTCAGATCTCGTAGAGATAAATACAGGTAAAAATGGGTTAGAGGCGGCAGGCCAGGCCAGGCAGGCCCCCGTTTGGAAATTTTTGCAATTTTGCTACTCAAAATCGTGCAAAATATACCATTTTTGCCGTTGTGGCCGAATTTTTCTGAACATCACTGGATGTCACTATTTTTGCCATGCTGCAAAACTTTGGTGGCCGCCCAAGTATGCAAGATTTGACCCTTTCAAATGAACTTCTGCTGGTCACTCAAGAACGACTGTGCGAAAACGAGTTAATTTAAGAGTTCCTAGAATATTCTGGTGTCTCTGTGACCCAGTCGCTCGTTGGCTCTCATGAAGGTAGGTGCTATTGGGTGCGCTCTGACTTCGCCTCTGCTCCGACTTATCTGCATTGGCTCCAATCAGTGTGTCTACTGTGGTCATCAAGTTTAAGGTACAGACAGCATGACTACAGTCATTTGATCCCTCCAGTAAAGTGCTCACGCATTAATTCACTTGCTTGTTTATTATTACTCGGGCATCTCTCGACCTCAGTCAAGTGGTTTCTCTCATATTCACACTCCGACTATCTTTACAATTGCTTGACGATCACCGAATCATGAACGACATAGTAAGATGCTAAGGTACCACGTACGTCTTTCCATTTACTGGGTGCGCAGAAAAGTGGGAAACACTTCCTTTTGGACCTGCTTATGTCACCATACGGGGTTCTAATGTAAGTTTGACTACACTGTTAGGTTGGGAGGGATGTTTGGACCAACTTTCATCAATTTTTTTTAGTGAATACACATGGTATTGATCACAGTGGTCTGCAACAAACTGTGTGAGATCATTATTGCACCTGTAGAGGCAGGGGAGAGCAAGAGCAGCACCGTAAAGGCCCTCAATATCAACCGTAGCACCATCTACAAGGCCATCAAGGCATACGAGGAGCATGGCACTACTGACTATGTCAAGCCAAGTGATAGGCCTGTCAATGATGACAAGAATGCCCTCATAGAGGCTGTCAGGACCAAGATCGATGCCAACCCCAACCAATCCGTGAGGAACCTCTCCAGGATGTTCAATGTGCCTGAGTCCAGCATGAGGTCAATTGTGAGGATGGACCTGGGCTTGAAGAGCCTCACGGTGCTCCAGGTCCAGCAGTTGATGCCATTACACTGGAAAAAATGCCTCAAAATGGCCTGGGTGATGCTCAACAAGCTTAAAAAGGAGGTGGCAGGCAAAGTCCTGATCTTCAGTGATGAGAAGGACTTCCACCTCAACAAGCACCTCAACAGGAGGAACAACCGCACCATTGCCGCCAATGCCAAGGCTGTGGACCCTGCCAACAGGTTCCAGGGCCAGCCCAAATTCCCGCAAAAAGCCATGTTTCTTGGCTTTGTTGGGAATGACGGCAAAGCATTCCCTGGCATGTGGATCAAAGGCACCATGAATGGGCACATGTACAAGTCCATCCCAATCCACAATGTCTTCCCAGTCCTTGACACCACATACAGCAAGGGCAACTACATCTGGATGCAGGATGGGGCCTCCTGCCACACCAGCATAGTTGTGATGACCTACCTGAAGAACAAGTTGGGGTCCAAGGGGTTTTGGTCAAAGGGAATTTGGCCTCCCAACTCCTACAACCCGAACCCCTTGGACTACAGTGTGTGGAACCACATTGACAAGAGGGCCAACAACGTGTACCACACCTCTATTGATACCATGAAGGCTGCTGTCAACAGGGAGTGGACCTCCATGAGCACTGACTACATGCAGGCCACATGTGCCAGGTTCAGGCACAAGTTGGAGGCCTGCATCGCCACCGATGGTGGGGTCTTTGAAAAAGTGTAGGGATGAGCCGTCAAGACTGTGGACTACATCAGCAGGTCCCTATTTCCCCCACTTTTTCATGTGTTGTTACTCATTCAAAAAAGGTCAAAATTTCATAAATTTTTGGATTTCTTGGTATATAAATAGGTGTGAATTATTCAAAGAAATGTGCTCTGCCAACATTATCTTATACAAAAAAGCTCTACTACCTTGCATTCAGCCTTACCAACCTCCTCTTTGGGCCCATTGCCCCTGCGACCATCCTCCAGATGTAGGCCATCATGTACCTCATGTAGTACTTGGCATGGTCAAATTTGGTGTAGTAGGTCCCAAGCATGTCCATAATACACAGTAAAAATTTGACATGTATTGGTCAACAGGTTCAACGTCAGCAGGTCCATCAAGTTGGGCATCGGGAAGTGTTGCCTGCTTTTCTGCACACCCAGTATTCCTGACCACTTGCTCGTGCTCGTCACCCAGGGAGGAGGTCTTGAATGGAGTCTTTTAAAACTTCTCCTCTCCGGAAAGGACTGAAGAGTAGGTGAGAAGGCTTGTTCAAGTGTCGATGAGAGCTACCTTCGGGGAGGGTGGTAATTTGGGAGGTTGAGGTCATTGCGAAGGTTGTGCTTAAGCTCTGGCTGGAGTACGACCTCGCCGAGGCGAGACATATTGTCCAGACTGATAGTCCGAATCTGGAGTCTGTTGAAGCCCTCAAGAGCTTTGAGACCGGCGAGATCATCGCCTTCAGTAGGAATACCTCACACGGACAGTAGGCTACCTAGAATCAGTGCAGATTGCACCGTAAGTACCGATCATTTGCTTTATGCCTCTGCACAGCATCATGGACGCCAACCGTTTTAAGAAGTTCACAGCAAAAGGCATGGAGACAGTTTCGCAATGCGTGTATTGTCCGAGGCTACCTGCACGGTCTGTCTGTTCGGGATTTTGCTGCCATCTTTAACATTTCCAAGGTTCAGGCCGGGAGTACCAAGCAGAACAGCCAAAAAGGGTGAGACACAGCTCCTGTGGCGACCCGGTGGTGCTTGAGGATGGCACAGAGGGCAGCAGCAACAAGGTCCACCTGGCAGAAGGTGGTGAGGAACCAAAGGAGATCTATTAGAGAAATAGCTGTTTAGATTGAGGTGTCATCCACCACTGCGAATTGTCATCCAGGACCTTGGTCATGAGGTCAAGGGCAAGACAGAACAGACACAAACTGACAGAGGCGGACAAGCTGTACCGACTGGTGAGGTGCAGGAGACTGGTTAAGAAGCTCAGAAGAGGCATCAGGTTCCGAATCGTCACTGATGTAGCCAAGAACGAGAAACTGCTGAAACTGGCGATGCTTCCTCACCAATACATGAAGGTGAACCTCAGAGGTTGTTATCTCAAGCATGCCACAGGTGCCACGCCCGCCGTGGTTCCAACTGAGCATGGTGAAAGCGATGCGGCTGTTGGTGCCTGACCAACCCGGAGATGTTCGAAGAGGAGAAATAAGCAGATGAATGTACAAAACGAATAGATTGTATTGGTCTTAATTCTGGGTCTTGTAGGGCCAGATCCCTACGGCTTTAGGGCATTCGGAGGAAACTCCCCGGAACATAAGACTCAGAGGGTCTCCGACCTGGAGGATGACGGATGATGTCGCAGCTTAGAGTGTCCCAGACCAGGTGGCCAAGGATGCGACCTTGCCTCACGCTGGTTGGGTCCTGGAACTGTTAAGCGCTATTTCCATTATATTATTTGGGGTTTTGAGCTCGCGATTGGAAAAGAAGTGTTTGACGCGGGCAAATTTAGGCATTGTGGCACCCTGAGGAATCCTTCTATTTTTTATGATTTACTCTGGCGCATTGACCTAAAACACTAGTGAAGACTTCAGACATGAGTTAAGGACCCTCATAAGTACCATGGAGCTGCAGGTGGGCCAAACGACGTTGCTGAAGTACCCGCAAGGGGACCTTTTGATGTCGATGGCCTTGAAAGATCAGCTGCCGTTGTAGATGAACCTTTGAAGCCTGCCAAAGCACTAGTCCACACAGTCCAAAATGGTGAAGGAGGCACATCGAAGCTCCACGACTGACTGACTTGTAGCAAGTGTAGCATATTATCTCTTTGGGTCACAAAGTTCACGAGTGTTTGCGGAACTTAAAGTGTGAGTTGCAGGCCAATAATCTTTCGCAAGTTGACGTTTCAAAAACTGACATTCAGAACGTAATTCTTTATGAATTCACGAAGAGCAACAGTGCTACTCGTGATAGAAAAACAAACACAACAGGAACATAATCAGAGAGCTGTTTGAGCATTCCAAAGCGTCAGCAATGATTTTTCAATTTTCCACGAGGAGACTTTCACGGGGAAGCTGCCCGTTGTGGCTGCCCTGTCTGTTATCGTGTACGTATGCTGAAAGCTGCTATTGATTATTGATCCTCGTGGTTATTTGCGCTAAATGAAGTATTGTCCAATTTCTGTTTTTAATTTCCTTCAACGTAACTCTGAACACCGTTTTCAGTTCCTTTCAAAACTCACGACGCAAAATCGACATCACTTATGAGATGGCCCTGTTACGTGTATGTTTGACACACGCACGGACGTGAGGGACTTCTGTCGATAAACACACGTCTGCTTATCCGTTGGTAACCCTGGAAGTTCTCGAAAAAGCGACATGCTCTTAAATACGCAGCTCTGCTGCTCAGCTCAGCCGCTAAACTTGCTTCAGCAGCCATTAACGCAACCTCTTTTAGTGTTTAGTAGGCATTCCCAACATTTGCGCATTTGATGATCCCTCGATGAACTCGTCGCATCCAGTTGTAAGTATCTCTGTGGCCCCAAACCCATTTTTCTAATTTTATGCTATGGAACTTGGATTTCACTGTAAATTAATCGGAAAAGAAAGTAGGCAACTGCCCGGGTCCAGAGGGTCAGAAAGTTTTTTGCTATTTTTGCTAATGTTTAAGGTTTTTCTCCCACTTTTTCTTTTGACTGCCCGTTGGACACCCAGAGACCTCGACACCCGGACTCCCGGATGCTATCTTGTTTTCCAACCACAAGTTTCTCCTTTGACTTTTGCGCGGGAAACTGGAACTAGCTAGAACCTGCCGATTGCAGGGGTGCTTACTCGCACCTGAGCCAACTCTAAAGAATTGCACACACCAACACGCCCAACAGAGGGGTCTGTGCAGAAAATGTTTGCTGTTTTCACCCATATTTGGGGGAAAAAAGTGCTCCGACGTAGCAATCCATTTTGGCTTCTCTGCCCGCCTGATGTGTGATTTTCATGAAGGCCATCATGAGCTATGGGAAGAATCTTATGCATGTCCTCTTTCAAATGAGACCAAAAGTACATTTCTAGGTGTAGCAGGTGCGGAGATGTGCTAAGTTCAAGTTTGGACCTGTACACCCTGTACTTTGGTGACACAGTCTTTGGGTGCAAACATACGTACATAAATTCAGGCATCACCTACACAAAAATTCAAGAATACTCTTCATATCAGAATGCTAGAAGCACCATAATCCTTTTTGCAAGATCTTCTATAAGTGCTTTCACAACGTTGCAGTATCTAGTTCTGAAAATGTCGACGAGGTTTCTTTAATACTTTTTTTCGGCGTGACTGTTCACTTTCACAAAGTATATGATAGCGAGTGCCTAAAATCCATTTCCACCTTGAACTGTCCGTGCCAAGTTGTGGCGTTTACAGACGGTCCATCTCTGTGGCGAGTGGTGTTTAACAGAGGTTGACGTGTTTAACAGGTGTATCACGAGATAAGAGAACTCTTTTTCCATGACTACGTCGGTGACCTCGTACAGTCTCAACGTCTGCCGGCCAGTCGAGAGAGTCCAGCGTTTCCCCTGTCACACCATAACCTCTATGTTAGGAAGAGGTCTTCAATGGTGGCGTGACCCAGCCTTACATTTAAATGAATACACGGAAGTACCAGCTATAGTCTAAACTGAACAGCTTCTCGTCGTGCCTACGGCCTTGGACTCCTCTCTTGTCTAAGGTCTGTAGCATAAAACAATTCTCAACTACATCTTTAAACATAAAAAGTGCTCAGACATTAATGACTTTGGTGAAATTCTGAGTTTGGAATTTCACAAAGACAAAATTGTCATCCATCTTGGCCTCTGTCACACAATGTCGACGATAAAAGGCCTGACTCAAAAGCACTGCTAAGAGCTTGTTGGCAAGTTCTGCTCGTGGCACTGGAGAGAAGCCAAAGGCTTCGCAGTTTGACACTTTGCAAAAATGGGCATAAACAAAAGGAGTTCCTACAACATTCTGGTCCGATGGGACACAGTGAAAAAGACTTGGGACAGGTCGGAAACCCGGTCAGAACGCCTCGGAAACAAGTCTCTCGTCAGGTCAAAATGGCTGAGTTGCATCTAGAAATGTCAACAAGAAAAATGGCCAGCAGATTTCTGCTTGTGTGTGTTAAGGATCTTGAAGCAGGAGTGCATCGCGAACCAGGAGAGGAAAAAGGCTTGAAATAGACAAGGCAATGACGGTTTCACCTATGAGCCTACTACACGTCTAAAGGGGAGACTAAGTATAGAGGGAGACCACTGAAGATGGCCGGGTCAATAATGGTCATGAAGGCCCTTTGAGGGCCACTCAAAAGACTTATTGTATGTCTGACAATAACAGAGAAGTGCATTTCAGAGCCTTACTTTTTTCTAGGAAAGACATCTGTGGCGGCGTTGTCATATGAATCCATCAGATGAACTGTAAACCATACACGTTAAAAAATCTGGCATCAGCTGCCTCGACGTGAAGTTAAAGAGGAACCTCTGACAATGAGGTACTAAAATAGACACTATTCTGCAAATGGAGAACAAGTTACCTTTCACACCTAAATGTCTGCGTGAGAAAGTCACTTGTGGCCTAAAGAATTTGTAATCACGTGAAACACAACAGTGGGAAATGAATTATGGACAGATTTTGGTCCAGTGGAGCAGGTATTCTAAAAGCGCAGGCCATCAAGTCACAAATATATTTGTTACTGTGTGATGCCGAATCCTCGATTTGGTCACTTTCTCTCCGGCATGAACACTCGGGTTCATGTCGCTGCTGTCAGGCAACGACATGAGCTGCTTTATCGGCATCAACTGCTTCAGACGTTGCTGTCAGGCAAGAGCCGCCCTTGAATGACAGCCGCATCAAGAGATGTTGTACATGATAAGAGCTGCGGCACCTAATGCAGAGATTGCGGTCATCAGTGAGGACCGCAGTGTTATCGCCGCGCACCTGCGGAATCTCACGGATGTCACCAATCACTTCTCTGTTCAGGCGTTGCTCACGTTGCGGTGAGATCAATGAATATGACTACCAATGTCTCAGTTGGAGCCTGAACCTCTCCTCTATGCAGCATCAAATGTTGGTGCTTCTCCTTCAACTTCTTCAACGCTTCCCCTTCTGACCATCTAACGAACATCAGCAGCCCTTCTCCAGTTTTCCCCACCTTGTTACTTTTTTGTTACACATTTAATTTAGTTTAGCACGTGTCTGTTGTACGCGACGAGGAAAAATGAAGAGGCTGCTGCAATAGTCAATTTGGTCAGCTTTAATCAATCCTAGACAGCTGAAACTTGAATCTTTTGTACTACCATGGTTTAAGCACTAAAGCAGACCTACTTGGCTTGCAGACGTACCCACTTTGGCAATAGTACTCTTTGATTTGCGACAACGAGCAAGACTTCCTTCCGTATCTGCATATTTCAGAAATCCAAAAAGGAAGCATGTTTGTGTTTCAAATTTAAAGGCTTTGTGTACCAATTTGGTGCGCACCCAAATGGAACCCTTTATTGGTTTAAATTTGCTACTTTGCAAGAAATTGGCTGCTAGTGCGCAAACCCAGTGCGATTTATCAATGTTGATATCAAGATCGGGTCACTCTAAAATATTGCATGAGTCTTGAGAGATTTCGAAGGGTGGAGATGACCTGCTAGGGGGATTTCTTTTGCTTTTTTCCATTTTGGGCAATTGGTTGAATCAGGGACCAACCGTACGTAACAGAGGTTTAGAGTTTATTGGTTCCTCTTTTGTCCGGTTACGATGAAGACCTGTACAGAAGTTAGGGAGGGACTGACCAACAGTTTCTGTCCTTGTGCCTTATAACCCCTATGTGTCCCCCACCTCATAACAATGTAAAATATCGACGTTCCCGTGGTGTAATGATTCCTTGAGGCATAGAGGGTGGCTATCGATACCAGCATTTTTTAACCATCGCACGGCCTTATTGCGCACCAGACTGCTCCAACTCGCGCTTCATATTAGCTAGCCAAGGCCCAACAAGGCTTCGTTATAATTAGGATAAGTCAGATTTGATTAAGTTAGATTATCCATCGCCATACGGGGAGTGCGCTGCAGGTAGTGATATCCTGGCAGAAAGGAATAGGTTGGACGATAGAGGTAAGCAAAGCTGTGGCTGGTTGCTCTACAGCACCCTCCGACAGAAAGAAACTATCAGCATTTTGTCCTGGATGTCAGAGCATCAGCATTGCAATCACGATGGGCGAGGAATTTGACAGGTATATGAGCAGACCTAGGAAATATGCAATTTTTGGCCATAGACTGCTTCTATAATCGCACTGACCGCTGCAGTGCGCTGTGCATGGACCACAGGATCAGGTCAGTGGACATACACTTTATTCAGTGCAGCTACAGAAGCTGTCTTGACTTAGCTTTAGAGTAACTGGGTAACTGCTGCAGTAACGGTATTGCTGGAATGACAGCTGCTACTATTTTTGCATTGGTGTTGCTGTTGGCGAGAGGTTTCTTAATTCGCTCGAGTGCCGTATTTACACAAAAATGTACGTACGTACATCAAGTGCACACTGACATTGCCTTGAGTTGATTCGGTTGATATTCGGTACCCTCTTTGTTCTGCTCATGCCACTAGGCAGTTGCCAGATAGTGTGACAAAAAGCTTACAATGCCACCCCTGCGAGTGATGCACATCAAAAAGCTTCGTCCGACTTATGCTCCATCACTGTACAGGATTTGACCATTTCAGGAAGATTTATCCATTTTACGTATCTCATCATTTCAGCCTTGAAGGGGTCTTCTTTCTACGAGTTGATGACATGCGTTTTCTTTGATCAACGTCATAGAGACCTGTCCAGAAGTCCCATAGGTATTTGAATGCCACAAAAATGTGACTGATAAAGCATTATTGAAATCTTCCACGGAAGGTACGAAAGACCACATACGTAGTTTCGTCACAACCACACCTTAAACAGCTTACCCCATTGTAATTTCGAGACTTAAAATGTCATACTCTCAATGCGCTTTTACTTAGAACATTTTTTTCAGTCTTATTCATAGATTTGGCAAGGGTTTGCGCCTTCCAAGCAAGTCCACCATGACGTCGTTGACCTCCTTTGTGGATTCTGAGTCAGGGGTCAGTGAGGAATTTACGCACGGCTCAATACCTATAGCACTTTTAGCAAAACACCTATAGTTTACGAGCCAGTGCACCTATTTTTAGTTTTATAGCTATAAGTACGCAGGATTCACGTTAGTCGCAAAAAGGGTAAAGGGAAACTTCGTGATGTACGTTTATCTGAGCAACAACGCTCGAACATATTTTCAGTGTCTGAGCCACTGAATAACCAGATACGTATACTTGTGAGTATGAGCAGGTGCGCAAGTCACGCAAGTACGTACAACGTAGAACGGTTCTTCGTTCTATGCTAAGTCAGTTGAGGTACCACGTGTATGCCGAGTACAACGAGACAGATGAGAGGTTGTGTGCAACAGATCTGAGACGCCGCATCAGTGAAAGCAGCTCTTAAAGCACTCAAGATAAATGTTCACTTTTTTTTGGCCTTCTATGTCGCAAATATTCTTCCTCCTTTCGACATCGAAAAAGGAATGAATGTGGCTTTTCTATCTTGCTCGCTTTGTGAGTACTCTACGCAAAATTGATCAGATGAGAGATCAGGGACATGCTGGGAGCACCATGATTATCCATCACTTGCTTGAGTATAGGGAAGTGGTGTCAAGCACCACTAAAAATGCTTGTGTGCAGGAGCCACTGGTAGGAATTGCCATTGAAGCTCCATTTATGGCAGAGCGTGACGAATAGCACTGACCTCCCTCTCTAAGATGTTCCAAAGGAAATGATACCAGTGATCAATTTTCCAGCTCTGCCATCAGGAAGGCCTGAAGTGACGGAAAAAAGGACAGAAACGTCGATACGTTCGTCATATCTTCTGTTCGTTCTGGGACGCAGCAGAAGTTAAAATACAGGCTTTTTTCACGTGCCATGTCTGGCGCAGCCGTGCTAGGGGAGTTGATGATGAGCTTCAATCTTTCACTGTGGCTAACAGTCACCTCCTCATTTGGCATCTCCTTCATGCCAGATTGTGCCAATGCGACAGTGCAGGACCTGGGTGGTTGAGGCAATGTCTCTGCATGCCACACCAGCCACTCCATCCCACGTAGAGCCAGGGAAGGAACCTATTTGCAACTAAAACGGAAAGCTATTTGAGCGAGCTTCTTCCAACTGTTCACTGGCTGCGGCTGAAAGTATTGCAAAAGTGAACGTGACCAAAAATACAGACACCCCATTGCACATACGCACGTATGTAAAGCACATGCAAGTTTGCCTCTTCACGCTTAGAGAAGCGCAACAGTAAAGTTTGAGGGAAAAATTGTTGCCGTTGATGCCTAGGAATTGTCTTCTTACAAGCGAAGAGCAATGCAATTTTCCCTAGACGTAATTGGATGAGGAGATGGACCAAACAGGCCACGTGAGTGGCTCCCCAAGAGAAAAGCTTTCACTGAAGCACAGTGGGAATGAAGAACAATGACTTTGCATTTTTAAATCTTTAAAGCAATGCCAATATTTTTGTCCACGGACCATTAGAGAACAATGACTTTAAAATCACTCTGGCTCGAGTGGATGTACCTACATGCAATGGGGAGACATTTTTCCACGACGGAAAAAGTTTTCTTGTGAGGTTCTCTCTCTTTCCATACATTATCTATGATTTACGCGAGGTGCAGGTGAAAGCGCTACCGGCATCGGGTGGTACGATGGTCTTTGACACACAGTACACAACTTCGATGCTCGGTGACAAGGTTTGATGACATGCTGGCCCACAGTACCAAAGCCTGGTGGTACCAAGAAGAAGAAATCGCTCTAAGCAGCGAGAAGACTCATTCCGTCTCAGGACTTTCGTGGCACCCGGTAGAAGCAGCAGCGACTTCAGTGCTATCAAACAAACTACTTTGGTTTTGGGCTGCTTCTCCCCGTCCAGCTGAGTAAAAGTCTCCCAGCATTTACGAATAAAGTTGAGACTGAGTTTAGGACGCGAGAGAAACTCCTCGTATAGTTCACACGTACAAAGCGGTGCTTCTCTGGTGAGCCAATTTGGCCGCCAAGTAAATAATGCATAGCTGTTTAATTTGGAGTGATTAAAATCGCGCGGTTTTGTGTTCGGGGCTACATTCTCGTTTATTGGATTCGCGTCTCACCTAGAGGAGAAATAGAAGGTCTAGTAGTCGAACTGAGACTGATACTCATATCAAGTTTCTGAGCATTTGGTGCCAAAATTAACCAAACCGTGCTGCCAAAAGCTTACCGACTTTCGCTTCTTGAGAAGTCCTGAAGTTCGTTGTTGCTGCCAGTTTTAGCGGAAACAGATTTATACATCAGACTAGCAGCGGGTACCCGGCATTGGTCGGATTATTAAAAGACTCGCTGTAATCCTGCCAACCCGCGGACTCGATGCTCTCCGCGCTCAACGCTAATCATGAAGCTGATCTCGCCCTCGAAGCTGATCTCGCACTTCACACCCATCATGCACCCTGTGTCGTCCATGTGATCTGCACCCGGATTGGATCCATTAGGTTTTTATTTTTTCGAAACTGCCTGATTGAGATGCTGATTACCCCTTCCCTTCACTGCTTGCCAGTTCTGCCGCGGCTGCCATGCCACCCCCACTCCATAATAAATATTTTTTTTACCTCAACTTCGGCCTCAAAGAAGCCCCAAAAGGGACCTTCAACACCCCCACCCCCCATAACCTTCTCTGGGTCAAACTGGTCTCACTGCCACCATAACCCAGCAAGTTTGTTTAGGAAAGATCCATGGTTAGTAAGGACAAATTTGAGGCCACTAATTTATATATATATAGTAGATAGATAGGTTTGGTGAGGACGGACAGTTGTGTTGTGGCAATTTTTTGGCACATCGCTGCAGTCAATCGAGACGATGACATCCATGAAGAGAACAAGATCGATGTCATCTGGCACATCTTTCTAATCAGGTAAGAGTTGATACCAACCTTTCAGCCTGATGGCGTGAAAATGATGAGAGCGGCTTGAGGACAATCAGAATTAATGTCTCTCTATATAGCGACAATACCGCCCCAATACCAGCCCCGACGCCATGGCGAAGGGGTTCCATGGTGAGACCATGGTCTGGGCGGTGGAACTGGAGATGACGAAGTTGTCTGCTGCATCTGTAGTGACACTTACATCAGAGGACTCATTTTCGGCTTGGTGCAGCTATCAAACAGTTTGCAATTTTATGCTGCTGCTACTTATGGACATTACGGCCCAGCTGAACGAATTCCCATGCCCCTAAAGCCACGCAGCAGCAGATCTTTACGACCAATCAGATGGTCGACTGCAGTGATGAGCCAGTGGGCATAGACAGACTTCACGTTGGAGGTGCTCAGGACAACCCTCAGGTCCTCCACAGCTTTCTCATCATCAAGTTGCTGATTGACCTATGGAAGAAGAGCTGCTTCATCTTCCGCTGGAATGGATCATTTCCTTGAACGTTCAGTTGCAAAGCAAAAGTGCAACCGGACTTGAACTCGACGCACTGCACAGAGTGACTACTCGGGTGTGGCTTTTGGGGCGTCACTGAAATTCGCGTGAATGCGAAAAAATCGCGAAAGTATAACCGATGCGAAAATTCTACTGGCATACGCAATATAGCAATCACTCTTGCACGAGCTTTTGTGTTAAGGAGGAAAAGGGTGGATTCTTTTTTATCTTTTAATCTTTATGAAAGAAACATCTTGTACATAAAAAAGCTACAACCGCTGTTCCAACAGCGCAAAACGTTTTCGGAAAAGGAGGACATTAATAACGGCAGCAAAGAATTTTCTAGCAAGCACCTGGTCTCTCTTGTACTGCACCTCTGTTGTCTCGATGCTGCTCTTTGAAGTAAATTTGGTCTTTCCTATGCATATTAGATATGATATTTTTAAGGGAGCTGCCTGCTGCACTGAGTCGGAAAGTCAATGCAACATTAAAGGTTTTGCATCTCGGAAAGTTCTCTAGTCGGTGAGCATATGGAATATGACTGTTTGAAGGTGATGCGTGTCTGCACTCTCACGCGGAAGAGGCTCGTTCTTAATAAAGTTACATTTCGTGCACTCGTGTGTGACCTCACCACATCAAAGAGATTGTCTTTGACTAAAAACCGCACCTCCAGGTTTTCATTCTGGGTTCACTATCACGAGCTCGTTCCATGCCTGTGCAAAATGGCAAATGAGCAGGCGTCGTGTTTTGCACCCAACACCCACAAGGAGGACAGCTCGTGCACGCAGCAGTTCTAAAGTGAGCACTCAACAGAGTGTGGAGGCACAGCACCGGGTTGCTGGCAGTGTGGGAGCTGAGGCTCTTGCAAAAAGTCCACTAATGATGCACAGCAATCGCTGTCTTCCAGTATGTTACCCAGGCCAGAATTGTGCCCCAGGCAGCAGATGCAGCCTCCGGTTTTATCGCGACGTTCTTAGGAGGAGGATCTTGCCTGCGCAGAAGGGCCTTGTCAGCTTCACCTTCAAGCAAGTCTCCGAGGCCTTCAGTCTTGTCAGGCTCGCCGCTTTCGAGTTCATCCTCAAACTCAGCACCACCGTTGTCCTGACGTCTTGTTTCTGTCTTTTGAGGAGTTCTTGAGCTCTGATGAGTCACTCCTGTGCCATTATCACTGTCATTCGTGCCTGCGGTCATGAGGTCTGTCAAGAATTTGCTCTCATCGCCGATTTCTTGGCTGGAAAGCTCTACCGCAGAAGTGAATCGTTCCTTAAGGTTCTTCAACATCTGTATGAGTTCGGCATTTCCAACTCCAGCCTTTTCTTCGGAGATCTCTGAAGTATAGCCGGCCTCCGGCAGCCTCTGCCTCATTATTTCTATTAAAAGGCGGTCGAGTTGTTGTTGTCTGTCAACCTCTTTCTCTGGTTTGGCTTTTAAAGAGATTGAGCTGCTTGTGGGCTTCGGCGAAGTGGGTGTCGTGCTCGTGCTAATCCACTTATCCTTTGTGCCGTGCGGGTAATAAGAAGATGGCCTCTCCACTTTCTGTGGCTGATTCGGGGAAATAAATCCCCCGTCGGAGTGTGGTGAATCGGGGCGCTCGTTAGATCCTACGGGCACCCAATCATTACGTCGCTCTGAAGAAGAAGACTTCTCCGGTCCTCTCTTTTCGTCCTCACCCTGAGGCTTCACTTCATGACTAGTTAAGTGTTCCTGAAGCTCTTGCAATTTCTCCCTCTCCTTGTCTTTGTGCGCCTTAAACCATTTCCTGAACTGCCACGTGTTCATAAGTACGGTTTCGCTGTTCATGTTGCAAAAGTCATCCGAGCAGCAACCCACAATTCCTGCAAAAAAATGTAAATAAAGGCACCACAGATTCGAAGGTTCAGTGCGCATTTACTGCTGCGTAACTTCAGCCTCGACTGTTTGCATTCGGTCAACTATTACTGTCAAGATCGAGGACTTTGCCCTGTGCTTGTACTTTGCTCTGGATGCAGACGCGCAGTGGGTGGTGAAGAATGTTCGGTAATTACGCTCCTTTTGGCTCCAAGAATCTCCCTGAGTGATCTCATCGAATGTTACACCCAACAAAGTACAAACAAGACTTGACTGGTACCGAGAGATAAGCGTGACGTCAGGTCCGGGAGACCTCAGTTCAGGTAGTGTCAGTTGATGTGATACACTTGTACAGCGCACGATTGCTTCATTTTGCAGTGGAGCAGTCCTACAGGGAGCGAATGTGACGGAGACTCCTAATGCTCTTAGTAAACTCTCCTAATGCTCGTAGTAAACTTTAGCGACACGGTTGTCCGTCCCATGCGTAGATGAGCAGCTTGGCTACGAATAGCTGTACGACTTCACAGTTTGAATTTAAAGGGTTAAGGACACTCGTGCACCCACTCGAGGGTGTACACGGGGACGGACGAGATACCACATGACACGGCTTTCTGAAGCTGCCGAGGCACGAGTGTGAATACAAGTGCGTCATGTAGTGCTCATCCACTGGGGGGAAAAGCAAGGTATGTCCGCTTAAGTCAAGTCGATGCCATCGACGGATGATGTTCTCACCTTTTCCATCTCTGAAATCTTTTGATATCACGATCTTGGTGGTCAGCTTGGCCTTCTCCGAGCAGAGGCTGGCGGCGGCGGGACTCTGACTAATGATGGTGCCATCTGAGAGCGCCAGCAGGCGGCAATAATTGGCGGAGCTAAAATTATAAGCGGCTGCACCAGGACAACGAGGCTCCTGCAGACAAAGAAGTGGAAACAAACAAAGATCATATTGGCACTCCCGATTTTTTATCACTTGTCGGAATGTCTGTGTTACTGACCCTTGAGCCAGACACAAAAAGGAAAAGAAATTGCAAAGTATGGATATTGGAGAACGCTTTTCTTTGACTGCTTTGTGTCGTTGAGACAGCTGCAGTTCAAGACACATCGACACCTGCACAAAAGAGCGAAGACCAATTCCTTTTTTCTTCCGCTGATGCCTTTTATAAATTAGAAAACTTCATATTGCCTTGGAGGTTTCAGGGTGCCCTGAAAGTTTTGCCCTGTTGAAGGGAGCAGGTTTTGTGCCCTCACTGGTACAACGTAGGACTATCAATCATTTTTCAATGTATTCACCTTCTCCTTTTGCTCGCGCCAGACGCGTTCTGGCATGCTTCACTAACACAAGGTTCTCTAAGACTTGAGGGTCGAGATTTGACCACAACAAATCTGACCCCCAAAACTCAAACAGGACAAAAATTTTCGGGCACGCTGTAGCACCTGCAAGGTGTAGATACACTGAGAAAATCTTAGCTTTGTCGTTCCACCTGCTTAGTTCCTTTTAGACTGTTGCAGTGGTAGCAGAAGGTTGCCCAAGAGACCGGGACGAGAGCGCAAAGAATGGGGACCAAAGACCTCTTGGATAGTATCTGGGTCGACTTCATGGTGGGAGGCCCTAAGGGTCGATCTCTTCCAAAGTGAGGATTCGTTTAGATCTCTCCATAGCATTGCTCCGCGTCCAGCGCAGGTCGGTCACCGACTGGCTGGAGGAGGCAATGACCCTTTTGCCATTGCCCAAGCCAATCAACTTCATCTTCCGCGAAATTAGCAGTCGCACACGTTTGAAAAGGTTCTCCCCCGTCGCAAAATTAGGGTAGAACGCAGACGCCGTCGCCTCTGCCTGTTGGAGCGACTCGCAAATATCGACTGAGAACCCATGTGGGAGCGTCAGTCAACACCAGCGTCACGGGCTGGCTGGAGGCGACCGTTGACCTCCTTTTTTGGGGAGTATTCTGCATGTCCACGACCTCCCTGACAGGAGACACACTCATGTAGTGTCGAATGCACATACGGTATCACTGACGCCCAACAGGCTTTCCCCATGTGTGCGAGTGCGCGCTGACAGCGTGTGTGCTTATAACAAACTTGCTCGTAGTGTGTTAGGAGGAGCGTACCCTCGGCGTGGCCAGCACACTCACTTCATCTAGAAAGCCCCATTGTAAAATAGTTGACATACTTTACTTGTATCGTTTTTAATAACTAAAGGAAGCGCCCACTTGTCAGGGCCGCGTCTGCGTCGCACCAATTAGACTGGGACTGGGGAGAGGCCCCGGGAGCGGCCGCCAACAATGCGACCGGGGAGTCCAAAACACCGGGGCACAAGTACACACACACAAGTCCAAAAAACGGGGAGTTTGTTTGGTGAAGACGTATGAAGTAACCGCACACTTGTGTCATCATCAGATATGGTCAAACCCGTCCTCTGCTGTGGAGATAAGGCGTTGGTCAGAAAGTGGAGTGCTTTTTTTAGTAAATTTTATTACCATACAGACGTTGCTCTGGGGCCCTTGCAGAGAAACTCCCAGAGTGGGACTCGAGTGGCCAGAGCCATGGCATCAGTGTGTTAAAATAAGATGAAACATTCATGTAGAAGCCGGTGGCCGGCATTTTCAGTCGGGCTTTATTTCACGTCAAGAAACTTCGCTGGGATATTTTAGGAATATTCTGCACCTCCGAAAATCAGATAAATATCGGTAAAAAAGTGGCATCTCTAAAACGTGCGGAGAAAATTAGCCTTTGAGAGTTCGATCCGGGTTTACAGTGTGCAGAAGGAGTTTTGCTGCCATAATAAAGTCGACCACCTTCATCGGATCGAGTTTTGTTCTGAAAATTAGTTAGACAGATCAAATATCAACAAGTTTTGTCTAACCATCAGTTCTCAAATTGCAAAGATGACTGAGGCAAAAGCCCGCAGACAGAGGATCCTCGGTCTCGCTGACGCACAGATGGGGACCGGGAGAATCGCTGAGATCATTGACGTCGACCGGAGGACAGTTCAGAGGGTTGTGGCTCGTGGAACAGTCGAGAGGACATCTTATGAAAGTCAAGCCTTGGTTAGAGGCTAATTACCCTGCGGGGAACAACGTATGGCAACAAGATGGAGCTCCTGGTCACGCAGCAAGAGCACCACAGCAGTGGTTGGGGGGAAAACCTGGCCGACTTCTGGCCCTCCAACTTGTGGCCTCCATCCTCCCCCGACTGCAACCCGCCCGATTTTGGGATCTGGGGCACCGTTGAGAGGAAGGTTGGAAGAGTTCCGTACCTATCTGTGACAGCTCTAAGTTCACGGTTGACGAGGAGTGGGCCAGGATGAGCGAGGACTTCGTGCAGAGGGTGTGTGCTGCATTCCAGGCCCAGGTTGGAGGATCGCAGCAGATGGAGGTCGTTTTGAGAAGTAACGCGTGCAAAGTTCTGATAAACGTGCGTAAAAAGTTTCAACTGCATATACCTATCAGTTTTTCCATAAATGTATTGTGACACCATCAGGATCCAACTGCGGCAAAGCTCCCTCCGGAGACTTTAAATCGGTGCATTCAGTGGAAGTCACAAGTGGGAAAAGATTGGTGGAAAGTGGTAAAACCCGGGTATGTCGAACCTTAAAAATAACCGATTGACACTGGGGCGGTCGGTTTTGTCGGCATTGTTCTCGGTACGCCGACCGCAAAATTCTCTATTGGGAAAGCTCATTGCCCCAAGGGCGATTTAAACGTTATTTGAGGAGCAAACTTTACTCAGGCATTCATGCATGTATATTCGTCTACGCATGAGCTGTCATCACGCGGACAGGACGCAATTTCAGCCGCCAAATTAGGTTGGAGCGTTCAAGCCAGGTGTCGTCGAGTCACGCCTTTCATGTTGGACACATTCGGCAAGATCAATCACGCCGCTACGTAGACAGCAACTCACGACGTTCCCATCGCATTCTAGCTGGTACAATGTTTGGCATTTGTCAAATGTTACGCTATGCTGCAGCAGTCATTGTGCCGTCGATTTTGGCAATAGCTCATGCCATGCGAATTTGGAGTCACACTTATGTAAAAGCATCCGTAGCTGAACTTCAAGTCCTGAGTGAGTACGCAGTGCTTAAGTTAAGATTTGCACAGATGCCATGAATCTACATTCGTTTTCAGCGATGCCGGCAGGTGTCCTCTTGCACATTTTGTGTTGAGAAAATTAACATATAAATTAACATATAACAAGGGAAGGCATATTGCACTACGCTCGAATTGCTTGCCGGAAAACTGATCTCGAGGAAGGTCTCTCTTGAAGATGAGGATATCGCTTAAAATATCTTATAGTAAGGCTACTTGGAATACAATGCTCCGCTGGTTCGCCAGTCTCAATATGCTTAGATAGCCCGCAAACGTACGATCGTTACGCGTCAGGCTTGCACTAAGCCAGGAAGGAAAGAAGTTTGTGAGGACCTCGACTTCAGAGCACGTACTAACATACGCCTGCGATTACTAGTACTGCGCAAAACCGTCGGTTGTGTACTAGCGACTGTACTTAAGAGCACTGGATGTGGAAGTTCTTCTATACACTTAGGCAAACATTGCAGAGATCTCGAGCTACGTCGAAAGAAGCTTCTGCCAAAAAAAAGGCCAGTCTTTCTTGCACGACACCCACAGTGGACTCGCCACAAGTCCTCAGTACATGTCTCACGAGCACAGGGACCGAGTACGGTTGGAATGGCTCGTAGGAGTATTAGTTATGCATCAAGAAGACGAGTGGACGAGGTGATCTCTTGAGTGGTCTTCACCCACGCACACCCACCCGCATGGAGGCTAAATGGAATTCTACGTGTGGCTATCGTTGAAAATGCAAAAGTCGCATGGACGCACTTTGGCTTAGATGCAACGAGAAGAATCTATGTATGCGGAATGTTTCTTCATTCAGACTTAGCTGCCTTGGTGAGCAGCTCAGGTGCTCTGACAGGGAAGGAAGCCAAGACGATTGAGGAGTTGCCGTAGATCCCTTCTTTGTCGAGTGAACTCGAAGTTCCTGTAAGTGCTTATGGAAACGCCAAAATACTTACCTATTGCATATACTGCCTTCTCCTGAGCTTTTTTTTCTGGCAGAAAGAGTTGACAAATTGTGTGTCTTTGCGCCCAACACTCTCTTCTTAAGCTGAGCTCTTCTGTTCATCTCAAGCACAAGGATCTGCGAAGATGCGAGGGGCTCACGTCAGCTATACATATTTTTCTACGAGTCATCTTATTATGCATGTTGGTGCAAGAGACAAATCCTCATGCTCAGAATTTATGGAAGCGGCAATTCCATGCATTCTCTGTCCGGCTGTGGCCAGTGCACACTGTATAGCTGTGCTGCACAGTACAAAAAATCCGCAAAAGAGGAAAGCACTTGAAAAAAGAAGCTCCTCTTTCGTCCATTTCTCCATGATGAGGTTATGATTGTAATTGTTGCACTGCACATCTGCCTGAGTGGACTCAGTGTAGTGGTGATAAATGTCAACGCCACTTCTGAAATCTAAGAGATGCACTGCAAGAATGATGGAGGCTTGATGTAAGTCAAGAAACGACCATAAGCTTTTGTGCTCTGGCTGCCCAAAATTGCTGCTGGGAGTCACAAATTTCAGCTACAACAAACGTATCCGTGGGGATCACGGACTGCTGACGTTCATACATAATTGTCCCTCAAAGTAACTTTTTTTAAGAAATGTGTCTCTTCAAGGAAAAAAAATACTGAAAAGTGACTATTTTCTTACGATGAAGTGTGTGGGTCTTATTTCAGTGAATCCTCATTGGCATGCCACGTAACCTGCTGCAATATATATCACGGACAACAGTTTATTTAAGCTCTTTTGTTCACTAAGGTTACATTTCTTAACACATTTTTCCATACACACTGGTGGACTCGCCAAGTCAGACTTTATAGTCTGCTAAGTGTTTAGATGTTTGTCACTAACTGGGGTAGGAAAAGACCCAATCCAGGGATGCTCCTAATACAGCATGGGCTTCCATCCCATGCCGGAACCCTAGCAACAAACAAACAAAACACAATTTCCATTTTCCATTTCATCCTTGTGACTTAAAGAAACGAAGCGAAAATCTGAATTTTAAGCTCATTGCTGTAAGTACAGCACTCAGTATCAGTCAATGATCAACATCATGAGGAATCTCTTTTTTTTCTAGCTCAGTAGTGCTCGTCACAAATGTGAAGTCATCATCATTGTCTGTAAGCCTGTAGACATACCATTTTCCTAGATATTGTGACAAACTGGAGTATATTCTTACCAGCAGCGCTTCATGCTAGCCTGATCTTGCTATTCCCCCCACTCCCCGGACTCCTAACAAGGTAACTAGCAGGCCTTTTACGTCGCCTCGTCCTTGTACGTGACCGCTGAGGAGCAGGAGATGATGGTCACAATGTCGACGTCTCGGCCATAACGTGGGATGGTGGAAATTTGATATGCTTCGGTGTTCGCTCACAGGTCGCTGGTCAGTTGTTACTGAACAGAACAGATAGACCTCGTCCCCCACAAAGAATGAATAACAGGCCCCTCATGTGTTATTGGATGGATCCCAGTCATCAGGTCTCTATGCACGACAAGAAATTATCAAAAATCGTCTTTCACAAGTATGTTTATGCGTAGAAATCAAATTGTAACTATTGTTTATGATTGGATCTGTGAATGTCCACAGTTTCGAATAGTCTCGAATAGGCTTTGCAATATTCGTCCAGGATGACTTCATCCGTCACTAGAAAACTTTATTCGATTCATCACGCATACTTCTTCGTATTCGTGATTTGTAGAAAGTTTTACTACGACGGCAAATAGCAATGATGGAATCTGTTGATTCGCTTTGTTTTTGCTTTTCCCACGGACTTGGAGCAAGGTCCTGGAGTGGTGGAACGTTAACTCCAGCAGTCTCCAAAGCCTCTCCCTCAGCTGGCCAGGGAGTTCCTGGGCATTCCGGCATCCAGTGCCACCGCTGAGAGGATGTTCAGCGTGTCTGACAACTTGGTCTGCATCACCCCCAGCCTGACACTGAAAATGTCTCTTCACTTTTCACAACAACGAGGAAATTCTAAAGAAGTAGCTTCTTATGGGAGGACGAACATTCATGATTATTTTTCAAATACAAAAAAAGAATATGAACATTCGTCTAACCGATTCATGAGCAAGAGGTACTCGAATATTCGAGTACTCGCCAATCGAATAATTTAGTCTATTCACCAAGCCTTGTCGAATAAACGAATTGACAAAGACAGGACATTGCAGGCAGATCTTCCCAAGCAATTGATTTGACGCTTCTCCCAATCGGATTCAAAGTGATTGTCGAGTCGCTGGAAAAAGTCCAAATAAATCTGATGAACTTTTTCAGTCGTATGACGAAAGTTTGCAATGTTGTTGTAGAAATGTTTGGAATATTTTGGCAAAAGTATGGTAGATTGTGCTAAAGAATGCTGTATTGTGTGTAACAATTATGATGTAAAATATGCGAACAGAAACACAGTCGACGATGGGTGTAGCCAAAGTTTTGGCAGTAATATTTCTTTAAAAGTTTGTCATATCCATCATATTTCGTTGTATCCATCACCCATGAAGGACGTAACTATCAAAATGGGTCACCCTTGAAAGCTTTTGTTATAAGCACCTAATTTCGCTATATCAATAGTCGTTTACCTTGCAACTTATCAAGGAAAAAAGTGTATATGCTAAGTACTTCAACTTCCGCCAAGTAGATGGTCAGCATGCTCGGAAAAAGTGCACAAGTGACAAATAACATCTGGTGTAGATCCTACTACTGTCACGAGGTGTGTGCACGTCAAATTGTAAATTACAGTGTTATTTTCGGTACACATTGCACCGGTGCGAGGAGGGTTTGATGATTTTAAGTGTTGAGATTGGCAGTTAAGACCTATAGCAATCAAAAGTTGTAACTGTTTATTACTTTTCGCGTCAACCTGGTTTGAATTCTGGACCGCTTTCCGGTGTGAGTGTACACTTTCATGCGGATTTCCTATTATATCGTGTCCCCGGAGGAGACCTGCAAAATCAAAATGAGTGAAATACTCGGCACATTTTCTAAGACCCCTGGGTTATTGCAAATCAATAACATCTAGAAGGTTTAGGCCCAATTTGTCGTCATTTTGACCTCACAATCAATTGTTTTGAATGGATGGCCTTACTGACTTTTGCCGTCGATCAGTCGATCACCATGTTTGCCGAAATACAAATCCATGTTCAAGTAGTAACTCACTCCCAAAGAGAAACCCAGTTCTGACATTGATTATTCAAAAAACAACCTATGCGGTACCAAGGTTTACGTTTGTTTTGACTGTTGAAAAAGAATGAATAGCAGCAGTCCTGGACGCAATCACACACCTATGGCAGCTCAAACATGTCGTGAAATGTTAGCAACCCATGTTCTAATAATAACCCCAGCTCACATGCTAACCCAAGCAATAGGCTGCCGAAAAAGTGGTAACCCGGGGTATTTGTTGTTACAGGAAAAACTAGCACAGGTGTCGGACATTGCTCCGACTGCTACAAGACCCAGCCTGATTCTGCCGGCCAGGTCATTGGAGGTCACAGTGGACATCAGCTGCACAACAGCAAACCCAAAACTACAACCTCAATTTGTGGCCTCCAAAGGCCATCTGAGACTTCATTCGCTCCTCAGGTGCTGAACACTTTTTACCTTCCAAACTTTTTTAATTTGAAGCAACTTCCGTCAGAATTGAACAATTTTTTATTTTGTGTCCTGGATCAGAACCTGCCAGAGACACTCTTCAGGTGGAGAACAATCACCACACCAAGTTTTGATTGGTCAAGCAGTTTGGCCATGAAGGCATTACAAACAAACATTGATCTCATATCTCTCCACATAAAGCAGTAAGTCTGTGTGTCTGTCTGTGTTTGTGTGTTGCAGGATTGGCACTTCCACTGCCAGGGGGAAGGATTGCCACCTTGCATATAATCTCCAGCAGCCTCTGAGGTTGCCTCTGAGATGGTTTTCTGGGGTATTGGGAACAGTTTTGAGGTGGGGGAACTTTCCAGTACCTTTTTTTTGATTTAGGGCCAAAAGCATGCCACGGTTGGGTGGGTCCCCCCCTTTATCCAACACTCCGGCGTTGTAGGTCAAATGGGTCTTTTGGGCCTTGAATAGGCCTCTCTTTGAAGTCTTATTTGACCACGATGCCAAAGGACGTCCCCGTGCCCAACGACCTGGTTCCAACGATGTGACAACGTTGCGAATTGGGAACAACTAGCAAACTAACAGATAGTGATTTTTAAATTTTTAAATACAAAGCTTGCTCGATGACCAAGTCATCAATATTTGCTATTGACGTGGTCCAGGACATAATTTGTAAGAAATGCAGCATTTTTTAAAGCATAATAGATCTTTATCAGCATATCTTTGATAATACATCGCGAGATGCACATTTAACCTCAACATTTTTGAACGCGTCTTCGTCAAGTCCAGTAAGTATTGCACTTGCGTAGATTGCACAGATCTCAAGGAGATGGACCCCGCGCAGGGAAATAGTTTCACATCAACCCGGACTATTATTACACGTGACGTGCCTTACGAATGAATGCCCCGGTCGGTCGAGCTCATCCTGGTGCCCGATCAGCCCTCATGGGCCCAACGAAAGTGTTTCATGCCTTGCTGCTTTCCTCCTTGTTTTTGAATTTTGTTGTCGTTGCTCTTTCTGCAGTCGAGGGAGTCTTCTTTTTCCATCTTTTTTGCGAAATACGCAAACTCTGGACTTTTACGAGCGACGGTATATCAAAAGATGCCATTTGGGCTCGAAAACGCAAGACTTTGCAATCAATCAATTTGCACTAAGTCCTCGACTTGACGCTCTGCCGGAGATGTTCTTCGAAGATAGCAAATCTTACTTCTGCTAACAAAGATTCCGCATCAACAGACATGACAGGGGCTTTAATGTTGGGTGCAGGTCTTATTTTCTTCCCAATCTGCACCCAATTCAACTGTTCACAGGCTTTGTTTTTCCTCTGTTCGTGTTTTGCTTGGCAACAGGCACTACCTTTGAGTAGAGGGCTACAATTCTGCAAAAAAGCCGAGTCGAGCTCGAGCTTCAAGTGTGAATTAAGGTCTTGTTTTCTTCACTTTATCCGGCCAATTGGACTCCAAATGCCGCAAGCATTGCTTTTGTCTTCCTCTTCGTTGTTCTCCTGCTTTCAACTGGGGCCATCGTCGATTAGAGGTGCACGATCCTGAGGAAAGTCGAGTCGAGCTCAAGCTTCAAGTGTCGCGTGCGAACTCTGTTTGATACAGCTTGATTTACAACTCGAGCACAGCTTGATCTTGAGCTTCAAACAGACACGGATACGGTGGCAACGTCCGCTCCGAAACGGCGAAAACTCGGCCCAATTTCAGGAAATGGATATATTTTCAGCTGACGAAAGTTGGGGGTGATGTCTCGGATCACCTCCATCAACGCCCACCAGGAAAATTGTGTGTTTGGGCAAAAAGCTTGCTGTAGCTTCAACTCGGGCTTGAGGTGCAACACTGGAGCTGGACTCGACTGTCAAGCTGCTCGAGCTCACCCCTACATTGGAGGGAGCAATGATGCAACACAGCAGATCCTTTGCTCAGCTGCCGGATTGACCAGCTTTGGAAGATATGACCAAACATTGAGACGGCAAATTGCGAAATGAGAGCAACGAGCTCAGCCAAAGATGTGCAGCTTACAATGAGAGCCTAAAGCTGGTGGAGAAAAAGTGAGGCCTGTAGTGAGATCCAGAACTTTTTTCTTCTTTTAGAGCCCTAGTGATGACTGATCCTGATAAGTGTTGACAAGTAGTTTTCAGTGATGGAGCACTTGTGTATCTCGTAGCTCCCTTCCCCTCGCTTTTTTTGCTTGCTTGCCCGCGCAGGTCTATGTACTGTCACTCTATGTACATTGTACTACTTGCTCGTACGTATTCCAATCTGCCAATACGTGCCCTGCGGGTAGGTATTAGTTGAAGCCCGCAAAATTGCTCTCGTTCTATTAAATATGGCTGCCTATATGAGTGTCTTGGGCACCCAGCCGTGGGTCGATGAACTAAATTTGTCATATGAGTGCCTGAACCCTGGCATTGTGTAGCACGTATGGGCCAGCTACGCCTAAACAATTGGTACATTTGTGCAGTAATCCTTATTCTACAGTGGGTACGTAAACCGAAACATTTGGACTTGACAGAAATCACCCAAGAAAAGCTTTCGAAAGAAAAGCTGCAGAACAAGCGAGTGTCACAGTTTATTTGGGTCCAAATGGGGTAAGGGATTTAAATCACACATTTGACTGAATTCGACCGCCTGATTTCTTGAGGACCTGAAGTCATAATGGGATTAGGACAACTTTGCCTCCGTCCGATGACTCTGTGACTTGGAGTGTCAATTGTCCGTACAGGGTGTTTTGTTTAACTTGCCACTGAGACACTGGGTTAAAAAAGAATTGCTGTCGCAATGTAAAATATTACACCGTCCCAGATGTGCACAGCCCAACTGCTGCGGCGTAGTTGGCCCCCCAAAAAGTTAAGCAAAGTTGCCATTTCCAGTAGGAGCCAACATTAGCGCCACCCGTAGTCTATTTGAACTGATGCACGCGATGTCAATGTGCTGGTGATATAAAGTGTTCAAGAGGCAAAAGTTTATTATAATCTTTGTTCCTCGAGGCGTCTTCCTTCAGTCTCTTCTTAAAGCCTTCGCCATGCCTCGACCATGATGAGGAAATGCTTGCACGGTACTTCAGGACCAACACTGGTGTTATGTCATACCTCGAGGTCTCCTCCAACCTCTTATTGCCAAGGCTCTGGCAGACGGTGAGCACGTCGAGAAAGGTTGAGGATGTTTTGGACTCGTGACTTTGTAATGCCCCTGTTTACGTCGCCGTAATTGGTGTTGTTGAAGAAGAAGAAACTCTTTTGTTTTCTCCCACGCGTCATGCACTTAAGTACTCAGTCAAATCTCGTTACGAGTGTGACTGTAATTTTGGCTATTTTGATTCAGTTGAACCCAAGAGCTTCATATTGTAAAAAATACCCAGTGAGTGTCATGATATTAAAACAGGAAACAGTCAGTGACCTATTTGACTACGATCAGTTTAAGCGACATGATACTATTTCTTTCAGCGCTTGCAATGTGGCCCTCCACACTGCCCTTGTGTTTACAGTTTCCACCCTGTAGCTTGAAGTAGCCGGCACTCACGTCCAAGTGCGCATGCGTGGAGGCCACTGTAGGGGAGTGCGCTGTTTGTTGGCATTGTTGCCATAAATGAGCGCTGTGTGAGCAGATAATTGCGTCTACGTCGACGTAAGTAACCTGGAAATGCTTTATTAGCGTGCGTCACCCTGGCATTTTCGTATGGGTGCGAGGTTCGCGTAATTGGAGGGTTTCCTAGACCTTACGTTTTTGCATTGAAAGATTAAATTTGCGAGAAGCGGGCCAGTTCGGTCACTCAAGCGCTCGTCATGACTGGGTGAGAATGCATGAATTAGTACACTCGTGTTGTAGGGCAATATTTGTCTGGAGGTCCCTCAAATCTGCTCAGCAGAAGCCCCGAGGAAGAGCAGGGACGACAAAAAACAGCCAAAAAATAAGGACCCCGAGTGCGTTGAGAAAGAGGCTCCCCATTGCCAGTTCCAATTTTACGCATTACTCCCGCACGAAAGTGCAACCCAGTGAGCGGGTAAATCTAACATAAGATGATGTACAACAGCCTTTGTTGGCTGCTCTCTCTCTCTCTCTCCCTTTTAGTTTTCCTTAACACAGTATCCTACTTTTTCTTCCCCACTTCCACTGGCTCGTCAAAGTAAGTACAACTTAGGTGCTTCGGGCGAATAAAGGGTTGCAACCGCCAAGTGACTAGGATGTTCATATGATCCTCTGAGATTCTTAGGAAATACCTTATAAATATTCTCTTCAAACATAAAGAACGTTATGTTAACTACTACGTATTTGAAAACTTTTTTCTCCATATTCCAACTCTTCGATCTCCAAAAGTTGTCATGGCTTGGCAGAGGAGGCCTAACACTGACGTCGCACAAATCGTTTGCCACACTGGTGCATTCCTTTCCTTGGCAGGCCTCGATCCAAAGCGTTGTTTGTGGAATGTTGAGACGACAAATTCATGGATGTGACCTTCAGCACACGCGGAAACCACAACAGCAGGAAGTCCAAGAAAGGCTGGCGAGACAAAGGAGCCTTGACGAAAAAAAAGGACTCTGACTAAAAAGAACCGTAAGCTCACCCCCCAAAAAGTAATCGCCCCTTAGTTGCAGTTCGCCACCCCGAAACAAATGTGTTCAATAGCACACAAGGTGGACTTCACAGAACACTCAGGGTGGACTAACTTTGCCAGGGTTGCTACACAGTTACAGTAATCAATCGGCTGACCGGTCCACCAGCGTTTCGAGAAGCTTTGACGAGTGGCAGAAATCAGTCCGCTGTCAAGGTTGTTGGAAGAATGGCATCCTGATCAATATGGTGCCATCCTTTGACGCTGTGAGACTCATCCTGGCACGCACTTCTCTATGCAGTCACATCTGACATAAATGTGTCTGTCTCCCGGACTGTTGGTAGTGATTGACCAAGAGGAAAGTCATAGGAAGATTTACGGACGAATCTACCATCCTTTGGGGGCTTCTGACAGCTTCTCTCATCCTTCAGAAGGTTTGACAACATTGGAGAAGAAAGGAAGGAGAAGATGAGAAATTGCCTCTTTTTTTTTGGCGTTGGGGGGGGGGGGGGGGCGCGGGCCGCGCGCGGCCCGGCGCGGGGGGGGGGGGGGCGGGGGGGAGGGGGTGGGGGTGGGTGGGGGGGGCGGGAGGGACACG
>JAAUXU010049207.1_pt1 | contig 29196 bp, 34 predicted proteins | sample 7278151 | NCBI WGS metagenome assembly JAAUXU01 (sample SAMN14350113, study PRJNA611818) | marine sediment metagenome | isolation source: surface marine sediment (1.8m) | place: French Polynesia: Moorea | collected 2018-08
AGAAAAGATAAACATTCTGGAAGAGTGTGTCATTATTGCGCGCCCGTTGTTCTACTGTGCCCACCCCAACCCCGACATCCCTCTCTTCTCCAAGAGTGCCCACCCGGTCAGTCACTACTGCTACGTATGAGAACCTACAACAAGTACTGCTGCTGACTGATGCATAGCTCCATGTACGATTACTAAGCTCGAGTGCACACACTGCGAGCGATCTGCCTCAGACCAACCTTCTCCGTCGTATGTATCTATCTATCTCTTTGCCTACTTTGCCCTTATGCAAATTTGCCATTTCTGTTTCTGCTACACTACGTAATGATTTTGACAGTGCAATAATTTTTGTCCAGTTCTGTGCCTCGTTCATCTTTGCATGGGTCTGACTGCTTGTCTCACCCCTACTTGCAGAGTGATCAAACGCACACACCACCTCCTCCTCCGACCCCTCCTCCTCTTCTGAGAGCGTGCTCAGCTTTTGCACTGTTCGAGTCCTGCGAGAGCGATGGAGGGAGGGAGTGCAGGGCAGTCGACAACGACAGCAGCAGCAGCAGCAGCTCCTCTCCCCAGGGAAGGTAAAGCCAGTTCAAAGAAACAAACAGACAGACAAAGAACAAACGAAACTAGTAGTAGAGGTTCGTGTTGAGGACCCAAAGTGTGTAAGTTGTGTTTTACTGCTCCCAATTTCCATTCAGATAAGATACCATCATGATGTTGCTTGCTTGCTTATTGTATGGATAGTTGTCGAGAAAGTTATTCATGCTGACGATGTCGGGGTGCTGCGAATTCGCCAGATCCCCTTTGTTGCCCCCCATAATTTGAATGCCTTTTCCAGTTCGGTGCATTTTCGTGAGTTTTTTTTTATCTGTGATGATGTCGGTTGGTCTGAGGCTGATCAGTTTTTTTTCCGTTGGGTAGGATGCTATCTTTGCAGGTCTTAGTTGTCATCCGTACGACAAAAATGGTTAAAGAAGTGATTCACTCTCCGGGGTTCCACTTCGCTCAGTTACGTACGCTTGGTAAAAGTTTATCATCTTTCCATGGAATAATAGCATCTTCTTCCAGGGTTATATCTTGCTTCTGTTGTAAATAAACCCTTTCCATAGCCACCTGTCTGCTTATTGTACGAGTGTCGTGGTCGGTCGACCACGTCCGCAGGTTCCTTCTTCTTGTTCTGGGCAGAGTCCATCAGGCTGGACGATCCATAGGCGCTGCTGTAGTCGTTGGTCAAGGGTCTGAGTAGAAGCAGGGAGAGGGAACCGCTGCTGAGTCGGTGGAATTGTTTGTTCAGACGTGACGTCATCGTCAACTCGCATAGGTGCGGGTGGTGACAGATCATAAGTGCATCGTGCAGTCAGGTGTTGTGTGAAGGGCATAAACGAGTCCACGGACGACGCGGGGACCAGGGAGTCCACGGTGTCGGTCTAGTCTTGGGTGAGAACTTTCCAAAGTTCTTTTTGCGCCAGTCGCTTTTTTTTTCCCGAGGTCACGGGTCAGCAACTTCGCAGAGGTAAAAATAAACTTTCTCTCGCTGAAGAAGACGACGACGAGAACTGCAGAAGTTTTCTCCTTTCCAATTTTTCTCAGTACTACCAATGTGGTACAGGAGTCCATCAAGCTCTTATTGGACACGACCACGTGCTGGACGTGGCTGCTGAGCGACCTGACAGCGATCGACAGCGAAATCGGCACGTCTCCCTTCGCGCAACCCCCGTGCTGGCTCGCAGTCCGCCGCCCCCCCCCCCCTCACCGGCGCCCGAAACTTTCCCCACCAACTTTGTCGCCGGAGATAAGCAAAAGTTGACGCGGATTATGAAAAAGAACACAACGTTTGTCAACACCGCCCAAGCCCACCCGTGGGTTTGTCCCTGATCGCGCGATTTGGCCCCGCGGCCGCGGGCTTGAAGGAGTCCTGGAGGCAAGCTGCTGCCTTCCTCGGCAACAACGGCTCCGAGCTCTCCTGGTTCTTGCTCAACAGCGACTGCGGGATGATTCAGCCGCGGAATCCATTATTTTTTTCCTTTAGTCATCATCGTAGTCCTTGCTTGTATGTCTTCCTTGTTCCCCCGAGGCGATGCAAGAGGGGGAAAGTTTGTGAGTTGCGCATCCTAAAATAACCCTTCTGACGTTCTCCTCCTCTTCTTTTTCAGCGTCTTGACACTCAGCTTTGTACTACGACGGCTACAGGTGCTACCTCTTGTATCCTGCACTTATGTAGCCTTAGTTAGGCTTCCCGGAATTATCCCTGTCTTTTTTTTGTGCTCGGCTCTCTCCAAGTGGAGAGAGAGGAAGGCCAATGACGACTCGACGGTGTGCACGGCTGGCAGAGGCAAAAACCTGATCGTGGTGACGGAGACTTCTTCGGTGCACGTGCACAGGGTCGTTCAGTTATACCAAGTTACTTAGTATATACATACCTATCCTTGTACCTTCGTCCCCTTGTCATGTGTGCGGCGCCTGAGGGAGTTGACGCCAGACAATCACTCATCAGACCGGGTTAAGTGCATGCATGGCAAATGTTGGCTAAATTATGGGCGCAAATGCTGCTGCCGCCCATTTTTTGCTTGGGGCTGGACACCTTGAAGGGCCGGACCTCAATCCAAATCGTTCATTTGTCTTCGCTTTTCCAGTGGAGTCACACATACATGACGTACCATCTACTTGCTGCCGCTGCTGATCTGGGTCAGGTTGGAAAAAAAAAAAGATCCAGATTTATCTGAACGACCCGGTACTAATTCACCTCTGGCTTTTCTTTCTTTGCTCCCCCCCTGACTGTATCGTCAGTTGACCGACAGAGTAACACCTTAAGAAAAGCAAATAGTAGTAGTACCCCCTTCCCTCCCTCCCCTTTCAGGGAGGTATGCGCACCGCGTGCCAAGAGCAGTTGTTTTGCGGGGAGGTGGAGCCGCACTTCGCCGTGTACATCTGGTTGCAGCACTCGTCATGCGCGTCCCATACGCACGTCGTCCATAGATCTTTACGCAGGAAATTCACGTCTGAAGAGCTCATTTACATAGTTCATGTGGGTAATGGCGATGAGTCTGAGCGATAGCGTCTGAGATTTAAAAGAGAGCAAGAGCGTGTGCAGAAGAGCTCTTTTCTACCTAGATAAAACGCCTCAGGAGGAAGGAAAAGATCTCATTTCTCCTACGCGCGGGTAATTGAAGACGTGGATGGCAGTGACACAAAGTCGTTGGGCGAGCGAGAGGCGGAGAAGGCCTCGAACACGACGAACTCGGACTGGAGGCTTGATTATAGCTGTTTCTGCTTTATTCGGCGGGAATCGGAGCAGCTGCTGGTGGAATAGTCGAAGCTGTCAATCATAAAGAAAAGCAGAACTGAATCAGAGGTTATAAGACGTAACAAAGAGGTTGGAAAACTTGTTAAAAGCCACAAAGGTTATGAAAATGCGCAATAAAGGTGCTTGTTTGTCAAAGAGAAATGGCAAGAGGCCTTTGGAAGTGAATCAAGCCTCCCAAAATCATGAGAATGTGACAAAGATCTTAGAGGTTGTTGTGACTGAACAGCACTGAAAGCTCGTCAGTGCAGTGGGATGGAGGTGCACTTGGCCCCGTTGGCCACTGGCAACCGCCTGATCGCGGCTGTGTCAAGCCTGAATCAGCTTGGGCGATGTCAAAGCCTGACCACGTCTTGATCAGGGCAGCGTTCCTCCCAGGCGGGAGCGCGTTCACCTTCCTCAAAATCGTTCTCTTAGGAAGGTGCAAGTTTTTTTTTCCTTGTTTTGGAATTTCTCAAATCCACTCAGTCTTCACCATTCTGTGGGTATTTTTGTCTCTGAATGGATTTACCGTGAAGTCCCTCAATAACGATATTGTCCGCTTGCAGCCAAAAATATCGTTATTGTGAGACCTGGAGAGAGAGACACACATACTTTTTATTGTGTTTACATGTGAAGCTACTGTGTTATTACATAGCAGTAACTTGTAATGCTTCGTGACTGGACTTTAGACTTTAGTAGGTCAGCTAGACACTCATTCTCAGTCGCACACGAGCGATTTTCGCGCACTGCATAAAATGTCACTTCGAGTCTGCTTTGGTGAGCAGCACAATATTGTTATTGCCAGATTTGATATGATGGTCCGATATCACCAGCGCGAGACTTCTACATGGCAGGAATTCTTCAGCTCTGAAAACAACACTATTGCGACACCTATTATTGTTACTGTGAGATTCGTTAATGCCAGACTTCACATTTAATCCTATTTTTGCGGAGGAAAAACATCTTTGAAGTGAAAGGAAGACATAACTATTTAATGCATTTTTCTGCTATGCTTTGTTTCGTTTTGTTTCTCCCACCTTCATTTCCTCTCTTCCCAACTGCCAATGAAGAACCGAGGAACAACCTGCAAAAAAACAAGGAGTTCCTGTTCCTCGTGGCTGTCGTTCCGTGCCTCGACGTCGGGAATGTGTCCCAGGCATCCTGGAGCACCAGACGTCCTTGCTCTTGGTGGCCTTGACCAACGCGTGTTGCTCAACCAGGCAACGTGATGCAGTGCGTGATCTTGTCCTGATGCTGACCAGCAACTTTGTCCCGGGGTAGCCGGCTGGCACACATGGTTCTCCAATGATGACTCGATCCCTCAACTGGGGATGAGTCCGAAAAGAAACTCGATTCGGGCCGAAATGGCACTGGACTCGAGTCAAAGCCAACTCGACTGCAGCTCTCGAGTTTGTGGTCAGCTCCAAGGACGTCATGCTTTCTATGGTCAGTACGTAGTCTGCTGCGCTTCGTCAAAGGAGGTAAAAGACCGGAAATGACAACTGGACCTGTCCTCTGTATGTATTGGGTCTAAGACGAGGCAAATCTGGCTTCGCCTCCAACAGGTGCTTCTCTGCAGCCTCCACCGTGGACGTGGGTTCCACCACGGCGGGCAGCAGCGCCGTCTCCTTTCATAAAGTGCTCCCAGCTGTGTCATGGTTGCATCTGCGCTTCTAACCTTGTGAGATAAAGTGTATATTTCCCCCTCCAAGTGGAGCCAATAAAGTCTCTTTGTGGAGGCAAAGCCTCTCTGTTGGTCCCCAAGTTGTTGATTCAAAAGCAGCTCAGTCAGACCTGTGATGCCACAATGACTCCGCTGGTGACAAAGAGAGCGGCGACAACTCCTGCGACGACAGATTGTGGCGATTCAGGGCTCGTGCCTCACCCTGCGAGGCTAGACCACAAACATCATTCTTATGAAGAAGTACATTTGGACTTCAAATCCCAGATTGTGCAGCTTTTCTGTGTATAGACAACCTAGGTGGTAATCCTGTCTTTCACTCTGTGGGAAGATTTAAACTTCCTCGGGATGGAGCACGCAGGAGTTCTGTGACACCTCCTCCGACGTGCCGCGGGTCAAGAGCGTGGACGTGATCAACGTCTTGAACGCCGTGTGACGGACAGTAAGACACGGGAAAAATGACTAGCTGAACGTACCAAAACGTTATTAACCGTTACCTTCTTCTTTGCGCAGCGCAAACAGCACTTATGTCGCTAAATAGATCAGAACTTTCTTAAACTTGCGTCGCAGCTCTACTTCACGCCCTCGAGGCTGTTCAAAAGTAGGCTGAAATGGGCGGGTTTACCCTAAAGCGGATACAGTTGCTACCGGAACCTCGGGTTCGCATCTACGTCATCCTCGGGTTCGCGCTTTGAGCACCCCGGACCTTTCTCACATTAGCTGACATGTCTGTCCACTTTTACATGCTGCCACTCTTATAGGGTCACTTGCTGTCGGAGAGCTACATAAAGAGGTACCAGGGAGAAACTTTACTTTTTACTTTTTCCAACAGAAAACTCTCCTTTCGCTAAGACAGGGGGAAGATTTGTGGGAAAATGATGCTACTTGACAATCTCCAACGTTTCGGGCTTAAGAAGGGGTTTTACTTGGAAAAACAAGTGCCGCAGATCTTCAGAAAGCCTAATCTTTTTTGTTTTTTTTCAAAATCGCGCTTTTTCAAAAGCGACATCATGGCCAGGGCTGCAACACCTTGAAAAATTTTGAATTGGGACTGGGCATTTGCAAATTTGAGATTACTCGTGGGACCAGGTTTGCTTTTTTTCCACTCAGTCTATATACAAAAGAATATCATTCGTGCAAACAGTGGCAAAGAGCAACTCTGCTCTCAACGTGCACAGTCCTATAAAGGTGAAATCCATCAATTTCCTGCGTAATTAAAGGGCTCAGAGTGATTTCTGGGATATACAGTTACTCCCAAAAGTAACAGACCCGGTGACAAATGGAATCGACACACAGGCGAAATGTAAAGCATTGAGCAGGTCCAAGATATTGAGTTAGGTTATTGAGTTAGGTCCGCGTATGTGTTGCAGTGCTTTTACACTTAAGGCAACAAGTGGTCGTAGTAAATTAACGTTCGGAATGGAACCATTCTTATGAGCAAAATCCCCCCTCCAAAAAAGGGTTAATTTTGGCCTACATGAAAGTTTGAACACGAATTCTGGAAGCAGAACTTTTCTCTCCTTCATGCAGTTCAGTGCATTGGGAACTTTGTGAGGAGAACCTATTGGAGATGACGCCTGTGCACTCAAAGATGGTTCGACGAGTACGATCTTGAGGACTTTTCCGTGGCTGGAGCTATCAAGGTGACGATATCACGTTCCTGGACTGATGCCCTCATTCTGGCCCATCAAGTGGTGAAGGTGCCTGGTTTCTACCGCAACGGCCTCAGGCTGAACAAAAAAATCACTCAAGATCGAGACAACGGACGATGGCCAAGATCCCCGATAACCTCAGGGCACAACGACGTCATGAGGAGGGTCAGGGTGAACCTTAGGACAACTGCTTCAAGGTTGTTCATGGAAATACAGCTGGACTGGACCGAAGTGATCTCCATGGGCGCACACCAGAAGGGACTTGTCGACTACAGTATGTCAATGACAACTCAGGTCAGCTCTCAACGTTCTGGAGCAGCATCGTTTGGTCAGACGAACCAAAGTGGAAAGTCCAATTCCAAAAGTGGAATTGCTTGAGAGTGTCCGGAGGTTCCACCCGGGGAGATGCTTTTAATCCCAGAAATGCCACGCGTGGCAGGGGATCCATTCTGCTCTACTGCTAATGGACCAGGAGACGTCCACGGCGAAGACGGAGCCAAGGATAAGCGTCTTCATCCAAAATCATGTGAAGCAATGGCAGGGAAGAAGAAGTTGGCTCTTTCAACAAGGCACTGCTTTCACCATTATTGCTGCTAAAAGCATCACCAATTATCCGGCTTGAGCAGTGGCCTTCAAGGAACCCAGACCTTTACCCCATTGAAAACGAGTCGTGTCATCTGAAAAGGAAGCTCAGACGACCCAGCAATGAGATCTTCTCTGGTGAAGGAAGTCCCTCCACAGGTTTGTACTCTTCTGTTAAAAGACTATAGGCAACGTGAGCTTGCTGTGATCAAAGCCAGAGGTCACGCTTCTGAATATTAACTTCAGCGCACTTGTAGTTTGGATGTATCACATGTCTGTGCTGTACTTTCCAGCAACAATGACTCTAACACAAAGAGTACCCGATGTCGAGGCTTGGACTTGCCCGTTCAGGTGGGCTCATTGAAAGGGATGTTGAGGAAGAATCCGGTGCGTCTGTGCACCGACCCTTCAATGTGTCATGGTGACGAGCACTTGCATGCCATTCACCGTTCCCTCCCCCACCTCAGACTCACATTTCAGGGGTTACGTTAAGGCTGTTGCGGTCCCCATCCAATGAGGACATTGGCGAGCCACTGTAACAGTCAGAAGGGTCGTGTTCTCGTAACCGGGTCCCATTGTATAGTGCTGGCAGGCACGCGACGAGGCCCAAGTCATTCCGCTATCGCCACCGCAAAAGTAGGGCTCGACACGACACAATTGGCCGAGCAGGGGGCAAATTTCAGGACCCACGCAAAAAAAATCGCGTATAGAAATTACCCCACACCTTTTGTTGCGCCACCATCGCTGCTGGCTCAAGGAGCAAAAGTACTGGCTGAAGGAGTAAAGTTGGCTTCAAAGGCCTCCTACACAGGACCTTCTGCTAGCTGCGTCTTCTTTTTGCAAGCCTCCATTGAGCAAACAGTTGCGAATAATCTACTAAATCTTCCTCGCTACGACGAGCACGAAGAGCCAATCTCGCCGCACCCGCGCAGAAAGCAACTAAAAATGTCGGCGACACAAACAAACTCTGCTCTCTAAGGCATTCCTGGACTTTTCCAAGAGGTGGGAAGAGCAAGTACTCGAGCTGAAAAGTACAGGGAGCCGACAAAGTAGGTCGTGTGTGATTTTTCTTCTTCGGATGTTGAGTTTCCGCCCAGTTACCTCAGGCACTACGCACGATGTCTTCCTCCCCAGAGTCTTGTCCGTCCACTGGCAACTGTGCAACGAGGATTGAGCAACTGCGAGAAATGCAATGGGGGACGCCGAGTTGCTCAGGCCGAGTGCGCACATTGCTCCACTTGACTATGCACGGGGAAACGGCGGCCAAAGTTGTCAAGATCTCGCCAGTTTGTGTTTGCGGCACTTCTCAGCAGTTTCTTGCAGCCGAGGAAAAACTGCAGATAAGTTATGGAGTCATTTGACTCTATTCAAAGCAAAATGAACGACTCCCGAGGAAGTAGGTCAAAGGGAAGATTATCCATTTCTCCAAGTAACAGCTCTTCTAGACGCGTAATGCAGCATTAGTATGCGCCGAAAGATTACTTTTCTAGACCGCGTCTGGCTTCATTTCTAGCAATCAGCACTAGAACCGCCAATTTCCTCAGAAAGACTTTGCCGCCGGCTGATTCTTATCCGCCACTTTCAACTTCTTGCCATCCTCGACTTTGTGCCAGATTACGCTGCCGCCGGACCCCGCCAGCCTGCCCGTGAAATTGAGCTTGTGCCGGATCTGACTCCACAAAGGTCCTCAGCTCTGCTTTCTGCGACTTCGTGCCCCAACCGCTTGATATGCCAATTTCCTCCGGTCCCCAAGATTGCATATATGAGGCGGTTTCTCTAAGTGAGTCGGTTCCCACCTCATTTTGTATTCACCATTCCAGATGTCCCATCACAGATGCTGTGGGTTGGAGGGGGGGGGGGGGAGAAACCCTCAATGCATTACCGATCTTTTATGGCGTGGCAGCCATAGCAAATCTCACCTCAGGAGTCTTGTAAAAACAGAGCTCGGTGTTATCAAACCTTCGTCTTTTCATCAAGGAAAGCATGGATAGGCCAGGACTGAGAGTCGGTTACGTAGGATAATTTGCACGATGTCCAGGGAGTGTTTACAGTCCACAATTTTCACTGACTTTGACCACGAAGGCTGGTAGTGAATCGTCAAAGTTGAACAAGCTTTGGCGTGATCGAGGCTCGAGGACACTCTAATTTTTTGTACTTCTGGAGCCTTAAGAATGATGTAACCACGCGCAGACTCATTTAAGGCTCCAAAGAAGGAGGAAAAGGCGTCCATTGTTAGGCGAGAGAGCTTTCACTCCTCTTCGTTCTTGAGGACGACCCAGTAATCATCACTCATCATCCAACTTTTGGGCACCCCCATTATCACAGCGACAGCCTCACCTGCGCGCAGCCTCTTCTCGTGCGCGGGCGGCAGGTTGTCCTCACTCGCGGCCGCGTAGACGGGGATGAGCTCCAACGTGGAAAGGACCAAGAGATTGACCCCAGACGTGTATCTGAAAAACACTCTGGACTTTTTCTTTCCTCTCGCCCTTTTTTCTAGAGCAGACTGTAAATGGCGGTGTCAGGTGCAGCCTGAGCGAGTCCAGTTTTTTCCCCCCTGAACTGTTGGTTGTTCTTGGCAGATGTTTCTACGCCTCCAGTTGTTACAACACCCACTTGGCCGGGGTGTCTAGGGTATCATACGAGTCGCCGTGTGGCACCTGCTCCAAGAGCTCATTCGGGTGGCATTTGCATTCAATAGCTGCGTGATAAAAATGCACGGTGCTAGTGAAAAAGGAGCTGTTTCGATCCGACTTTGCCTGAGCAGAAGCGGCAGATAAGAATTTGCGATGAGCACAATTCACTTGACTCGGTGATCCAGCAGTGCCACAGGTGAAGATTTGCTCAAGATTCACTAGCAGTCGTCGGTGCCCAGAGTCAGTGAAAATTGTGGACTGTAAACACTCCCTGGACACCGTGCAAATCATCCTACGTAACCGACTCTCAGTCTTGGCCTATCCATGATTTCCTCGATGTGAGATGAAGATTTGATACCACCGAGCTCTGTTTTTACAAGACTCCTGAGGTGAGATTTGCTCTGGCTGCCACGCCATAAAAGATCGGAAATGCAGTGAGGGTTTCTCCCCCCCCCCTCCAACCCACAGCATCTGTGATGGGACATCTGGAATGGTGAGTACAAAATAGACCGACAACCAACTTGGTCAGATGAATTCAATTACAGTGGAACCTCAGTATGAGAATCAGTACGGCGTGAACAAAGACGAACGAAAGGATCAATGCTTATGAGGATGTTTTTCTGAAGAACCAATGCAAATGAACAGTAGCGGTGAGAGTACCGAGTGGTGCACAGATCAGATGCTAATGTAAATCATGAGCCTGGCGAGTGATCCTCTAGGCTAGGTCTGATCCCCATAAGGATCTGGTTGCTGCAACTTCTAGAGATTCCACTGTGTTCCCATTCACCGCACATGCTCAAGCCCTCGCACCTCCCTGCGGCCTGTTTGCCGGTGGAAGCCTCAGTACAACAATAGCAATTTGACGACGTGAATGCGGCCGTGGTCGTGTGGCGCTGAAAGAAGTGCCGACGTCTTGGTGGCTCACGCTGCACGCGCAGGCGACGCAGCACGCGTCACGGACGTGCCGAGACAGACACTTATGACTCTTGATACGCCTCGTATGGCCGACCTGGCAAATCCGATCAAGGATCTGGCGTCTGTTCAAGACATCTCTTTGGCATCGACCAAAAGCTTGAAAAGTCCACACGTGGGCGACGCCGTCGGGAATGACGACGACGACCGCGTCCATCTCCATGCGTTGAACATTGCCGAATTTCAGCGGGCGGCCAAAGAGATACAAATTTTGCAATTTATCCCTCGGGGGCGAAGAGAGCCAAGGTCAACAGTTGACTCTTGGTCGAAGGAAAGAAAATTTGCAAGAGCAAAAGTATCACCAAAAATAAATCGTCTATTTCTCTGGAAGGAAGACGAACAGAGAAACAAAAAAACCCTTGGCCGCGGGACATATTCAGAAGTCAAGAAGATACGAGTGTCTTCTCAGAAGTTGCCGGGGGAGAAATTTTCTCTTGGCGCGATTTTTGCTTTCTACTGAGGAAAAAGAAAGCTCTTTTCTACGAAGAGGGTAGAAAACACAGGGAAATCCCTCCTCTCTCAACGGTGAATCTGCTTGACGGGAGATAAGACCACGTTGGCACAATGCTAATGTGTTCAACACGCCCTTTTCCACGCATGCTTAAGTAAAACACACACTCAAAAGTGACGCTTTCTGTGCTTTGTTTGGCGTCGTGCAAGAGGTTCTTGTCCTGGCAGCTCCTGGTCCCCTCCGTGTCACTGGTGGTCGACCCCATGGAGGACCAAGCGGTCCACCGCCCCGGTCCGCGAACGCCCGGTCCGCTCTCGTCGCACGTGCGCTGGGAACGCCGCGCATCAAGCTTCAAGTGTACCTGCTTGTGTTTGTGTGCACAAGTTCGCTCGTCATCCATCTATAGCTGGAGACGCTCGAGGATCGAGTCAACGAAGAAGGGGGCAAAACACGACTTCGTCGTGACGTCACGACTCAGACGCATTCGTGTGCCCAGCACCAGTCCGAGAGAGAGAGAGAGAGAGCAAGAGTGGGAGGAAGGAAAGAAGGAAGGAAGGAAAGAAAGAAAGAGGGAAAGAAAGAAAGAAAGAAAGAAGGAAAGAAAGAAAGAAAGAAAGAAAGCGCCGGAGCTCGAGCGTCCGATCGCCGTTCAGAGAGCACCGAGAAAAGGAGGACGCACGCACGATTCTCGCATCAGTCGACAGAACGCACGCGTCGAGAGAGGAGGGCGACAACAACATATCAGCGTCACACACAGATATCACTTTCTATACTCAGCTCTTCATCAGGGGTAAGCAGAAGCTCTGTTCAGATCAGTCGGGCAGCACCCGACGATCGAGTAGTCACTTCAAAGGCTGGCTGGTCAATCATGCACATCACTCTGTCTCTCCTTAGCATGTGCAAGAGGATCATGTCTTCTGACGGCGGCGGCGGAGAAGGCGGCGGGGGCAGCGGAGGCAACGGCGACATCTATGCAACCGTCTCATCTTCATCGTCATCTTCTGGTCCAGAGTTCCGCGCAGCCTCCTCCGTCTCTCCCACGGAGGAGGAGGATACCATTGAAGGTCAGCTGGACACTCTCCAGGAGAAGCTCAAGAGGACTACCAAGTTCCTGCACGAGATCCAGAACATCACGCCGGCCTGCGAAGAGGCCAAGGAAGACATCAAAGAGAGACAGGTGAGGAAGAAGACACAAACACAAACACGAGGTTGAGGTTGAGACAGACGCAGACGCAGTAACTGGTACCAGCAGCTCTTGAGCAATGTCTCTTTCTCCATTGGCAGCTGCTCGTTCGACGCATCCTCCAGGTGAGCACGGAACTTCAGGATGCCCGGGACTTGCTGTACTCGCTCTGTCGCCCGCCGAGACTCACGCCCAGGCAGTTTGAGCTGGTCACGGCGGCGACGGCTCCCACAGCGGCAGAGGCTGCCCTGGAAGATCCCGCCCACGACCCCAGCGTCAGATTCTTCGGACTCGACTGGCAGCAGCTCTACTCAAGATGCTTCTCGCTCTCGCTCAATCTGCAGGTGCTCAGGACTCAGGCCCTCGCCGTGGCCTCGTCGCAAGAAGATGCGCGCCAGCAGGGGGCCGCTTCGGCTTCTTCTGCGACGCCATCGGTGTCCATGGACCTGGTGCTGTTGACCACCATCCTGAGGGACATGTCCCGCATCGAGGTGGACGTGACCTCTCATGGCGAGGCCGTACTGCACGGGAGGCTGTCAAAATCCCAGCAGAGGCTGATCCAGCGCGAGCAGAACAAGTTCAGCCAGCTGACTCCCATGCCGAGAGCAGTGACGACCAACGTGACTAAGAGCCGCAGCTTCCGCGACACCAACGGCCAGCGACGCCAGCAGCGCTACCGCAAGAATCGCACCACCGATTTGCACAAGTTGAGTCTGCCGTCGTCTCACTCGGCGGCCAACGTCATGGTGGTGGGCCACAACAACAGGGAGGACATGAGCGAGGAGTGGCAAGAGGTCCTGGCCGAGGACCAGCGGCAACAGCAGCAGCAGCAACATCAAGGGCACGGACATGGGCAGCAACAGCCCAAGAGGAAGACGAGCTTCATCCAGAACGTGTCGGCCATCTTCAAGAACATTCGATGACATTCGCCTTCACAATGTCCTTCCACGACGACCACAGTTATGTCATCGTCTCGCTTTCTCTACACCAACCTGTCCAGAGGTGCCGGCGGCGATCCAAAGCAGCAGCCAGTCAGATTATGAACAAGAGAATAAATAATATAACATATACAATTTCTTAAATAGTGCAACCTTCTGAAGGTCGCTAGACTTTCTCGCCTTTGTCGCAATGTAGCTGCATTGTTCAGGTCGAACCATTTAGCCAAGAAAAAGAAGGCCAACTTGGCTTGTGCGCAGTCTGCAGACTGACGTTCCTCGATCCATTCGTGGAGTGCAGCATTGGGTTAATTTCTACTCCACCGAGCCTAAGATTAGTGGCAAACATTACGTACATGACGACTGCACACGGACGTGATGGCCACGGCTCATTGACTGACGGGGGACGTACAGCACTCTTGTAGAGCAGAGGTGCTATCAGCCTTGCACATTTAGTCACAGACACAAGAGCTGAAACAAGAAATGCCACGACTTTCCGACGGAAAGTCACATTTAGAACTGGCACACCCAATCTCCCCCCCCCCCCGGGTGCTGCCCGGAACAGGCACTTTTCTAAAGAAATGGGCTTCTTCAGGTGTCACATGTTTCCCCCGGGTCCTGTTCATTTCTGACGACAGAGGGATGTCTCCACCCACAATGGCCCTGTCAAGTGTCATCCCCACCGCAGTTTAGATGCGGACGCAATTGACGTCATTCATATACGTAGCAAGAATTCCTTCTACACAGCTTCTATACGCAGACACGCACGCCTGTCGAGCCCCTAAGCGAGCGAAAGTGCACGTGAGCGTGCACGCTCAGAGTCGTGGAAGCCTCCAGACGTATGCAAATGAGGATAGCAAAGCAACCAGCACGAGCACAACCAGGTGCGGAGAGGGGGGGGGGGTGATTCTGCGGGCCCCGAGGTGTAAGCTATATTTTTACGTTTCTTTTCCTGGCTTCAGGCTGAAGTCTGACGCCGACTGCGTGACGGACAAACGCACCCTCATCATTGGAGGCATCAAATATGATTGGGTAGGAAAAAGAGAAGACATGTAAACAGAAAATGCTGTCTTATCGTCAGATCTCGGCCAGAGTGTTTAGGGAAGCTCAGTCCGAAGCTGCGTGAGTGAGACAACTTCCACGCATAACGCGCATACAGGGTGTACTTGGCGCCGGAGAAGCGGGCTTGTGCGGCGGAAAACTTGAACTTGACCAGCGTCGTCTCAACAACGAGACACCGGTTTTGCGTCGGAAAAGAAAAACGCAGTCGGCCGAAGAGCTCCCAGGACTGATTGACCATGTCTTCTTCTTCCTCCGCGTCAGCGTCGTCCTCGTCGTCAGCGACGTCCTCGTCGTCGTCGTCTCCCATCCCGTTCAAAGAAGGAAGCAATCTGACGCTGCCGCCGGAGGCGAGCGGAACCCCTCCGGAAGCGGACATTGAGCCGAAGGTACGGGACTCGGGCCCGCTCTTGCGTCGCTCGCTGGGCTTGTCCAAGTCGGACCCGTGCGCCCTGTCCTACTTCCAATCGTCGTCGCCAGGTGAAGAACAAGTTCCGCAGCTACAGCAGCATAGCGTCTCTTGTTACGCCGCGGCGCTCCGCCGGAAGTGCGCCGAGCTTAGAATCCTAAGCGCTCGCATGGAGTTGCTCACCCACGCGCTGGCTGAGAGCGAGAATGAGAGCGACCTGGCCGACTTCGCCGCCACTGCACTCAGGATCACGCGCGTTGCGGCTGACGCGTTCAACTACGCTTGTCTCCTCCTCCGCGGCCGGCGCCTGCTGACCACGCGGCAATTGCGTCGTCTGCGGCGGCGTCGCCGCCACCGCGGCGGCCGCGCCGATCCATGCGCCGACATCAGCGTGCGCTTCTTAGGAGCCGACTGGGCTGCCGTCGACTCAGCCCTGTCCGACCTGACTCTGGCCGTCGAGGACGTGATCGGCGGCGGCGGCGACTTCTTGGCCGCCGCCAGCATGGTACGCAGGCTCAACCGAGTGCAGGAAGACCTCGGTGCGCACGCTGATGCTGTCTTCCATGGGAGGCTGAACAAACAACGCAACGACAGAATCAGGTGAAGACGTGATTTCCATATGTAAAAGTTTGCCTGGAGAAAAGGGAGTCCCTCTCAATACGTCTTCCTAATCCTGTGCGTCCACAGGGAGCAGCAGATAAGACACCGCACTCTCTTGGAATATCTACACGAGCGACGCATCAACGAAATGCACTCGAAGAACGGCGAGAACGGCAGATTAAAGGGACTCAAGAAGGTTTTTCTTTGGCCCTTCTCCAAAGTCCTTTCTGGTCCGCGTCCGTCGTCTCCTCCACCGCCGGAGACTTTGCCTCTCACCCCGTTGATGAGAAACCCTCGTGGGAGGCAGAGGAAGAAGAGTCGACACCGGAGCAAATCCTGCACTCAAGGGACCGAGTTGGAAGAGCTCTGCTTGGGTATGACAACTTCGGCGTAGAGTCCAACAACGGCCCGATCCAGTTACCGCTACCGAAGTGGACGGCGGCCTCAGCCAGCGAGCCAGCGACAGCCAGGCTGGCAGCAAGACAGACCCACTCAATCTCTTTCCACGTACGTACGATACGTGTGTTGCAAAAATAGCCCACCCACACGTCTGTGTGCTGCGACGACGGCAGCGACGGTTTCTCTTTCATGTCGGCGGCCGTGGCCCTGATGAGGTTCTGTCTTCTTGTTCAGTGCTTATGCCGAAATTGGATTGGCGCCCGTGGTTCCTCTGGTCGTAACGAAAAGGGAAGCAATTTCCTCGACTTTTTCGCCTCTGCCCTCGCTAAATGGACTATCCAGGGGTTGGACGGATGGATGGACGGATGGATGGATGGGGTGGAATAGATGGGGGCAACAGTAAATAGTCAATAGGTGTCTGGGCCTATCTGTAATCTTGATGAGGTGCGTCGCTCTTCTATTTTTAGCCTATCCGTTGCTGGAGTGACCTCGACCTCGACGGCCTCGACTGCAAATAGCGACTATCAGAACGGGGGGCGAGACTGGTTGGAAGCGTCCTCCGTCCTCCACCCTTTTGGAGCTCGTCTGCCTATCCTAAAGGAGGACCTCTGAGTTGTTACCTCCGCATCAGACGACCGAGGCCGTGTTCACCTATCCTCCATTGTGCTTTCTCCTCACGGCCAAAAAACGTTCGTCCCGCATTTAAGAAAGGATCTGACGGAGTAAGAAAAAAAAGGCCGAAAGAACCTTGCCAAGAGGTGATTGAGAAACTGCCTCGGTGAGAAGTAGAAGGTTGGGGGCGAGGAGGCACTCATAACTTTTCATCTTTCCATCCTCCTGAGTGCCCGTAGGGTAATCAGTACTTATAGGCTACCAAGAATTGTACAACAGTCAGAACAGGAACGTGTGTGAGCTTTTGGAACGTGACCACGAGAAATAACAGGAACCTCTTCGACTTCTTCCTCTTCTTCACAGACACCACGAGCGGCGGCTAAATCAGGAGAACCCACTTGTTACGTGACTGCTTGACAGCAGCTTCTTCACGGTATCAACACGTGCACTACGAGGAACGAGACCATGAGCAGTGAGTCGTCGTCGTCGTCGTCGTCGTCGTCGTCGTCGCCGTCGTCAGCGTAGCCGTCGTCAGCGTAGCCGTGGTCGTTATAAACCGACATCCTCCTGGATGAAACTCGAACCTCCGTGACTCTGTCTCATCACCAAGGGCTGAACGAGACTACAGTGTGAGTCAAAAGTGCCTGTGGGACGTCGTGGTCGCCCCCCCCCTTTTTTTGACGTCACCCTGTTCTTCATCTGGCACCACACTGCTTTTCTTCCCTCCCTCCGAGTGTGGCTGACAACTTGTTTATCATCATCGTGTGCTTCTCCTCACTCTTCTTCGTCGTCTTTGTCTGCTTCGTCTGCGTCGTCTGCGTCGTCTGCGTCGTCTCTTTCCTCTGCTCAGTCCTCCTTCCATTATACTTGACTCACACTGTTCTGTAGGGAGGCAGTGGATAAAAATAGCTCAGCTAGCGTGATAATGATGGGGAAACGTTTTCCGAGAATGGGCATTTTCTCTTCCGAAATATAAATTCTTGCGTGCAGTCGAGCCTCACACGCAATAAGCTTACATGGATGTGTGCGGACACGACGACGTCGTCCACACACGTAGGTGGGGACAATAACGTGGGTGGGTTAACTGTACGCGGACGGATAAATACACACCAATGCATACGTTCTCTCCAGCATAATGTAGGCTTGTGTAGGGAAGGCAGCGTGCGCAACACAGTCACAAAAGGCATTTTCTACCTCTATTGAGAGAGGAAATTCCTGTGACGTCACTCTTTGCACACAGAAAGAGATAGGAAAGGCTCTCTCTCTCACTCTTTCCTAGGAACACACACATCTTTCGATCCCTGCAGAGTGCTGCAGTCGGATGAGCCACACACACACGCGCACGCATGTGAGGAGTGACCAGCAGTTTGCATATTTAATCTTGATTTGCATGCCAAAAACAAGTCCAACGTGTCCCAGTCCTCATCCATGTACTTCTTCAGTACCCCTCTGTAGTGCGTGGAGAAACTCTTGCTCTCTTCTCGTTTCTCGTCCATCGAGTGAGCAGGGTACTCGTAACACTGCCAAGGCCATTACGTTGTAACACAGCGCCGCCGCCGCCGCCGCCGCTGCCGCTGCCGACGACGACGACGACGACGACGACGACGACGACGACGACGACGACGACGACGACGACGACGACCGCTCCCAGTAGGAAGAAAGAGGGGGGAGGAGAGCTATTTTTAGACCAAGGAAGAGAAAGAAAATGGGATTTTTTACAGTGGGATATCGAGGGCAGCATATGGCGGTCTGCGGGCTTAGAGGCAGTCTGAAGGAGAAAAATGGAACTCGACGGAAGTGACACCTAGTCAGTTAGTCGCTTTCTAAAGGCAGCCTTTTTGTCAGCCAGTCGCTGTGTTCGGAAAGGAATCAGAGCTGTGTGAAGAGGAATTGTCCGCTATTACTGACTATTGAAGTGACTCTCTTGAGGCTCCCTCGCAGTTGGCGGTCGACAGCCCAGGGAAGTGCACGGACGAACACGCGACCGCAGGCCAAAACTTTGCTGTTGGGCAGTTGCTCGAGATGTATGGAATGAGCCCAAGTCCTTAAAATGAAATAAAAAAAAAGTTTGCACGCACGTACAGGGTGATCCGTGTACTCTCATCTTTTCATTTCATTTGCTTTGGGATAGATGGTGGAAAGGTCAAGAAGACCTTTTCGTGTGAAAACAACACCGCTCGATGCAACTTGATGACGTCAACTTCGGCGAGGACGACGACGACGACGACGACGAGGACAGCCACAACGACAGTTCCTCACAGTCGATCCAAACGTCCAGGACGAAGACGTTGTAACGCCGTCTTTAGCCCGAACATGAACGTGTAATGTTGCACCACCGGTACTCTCATTGGTGGTTTTTTTTAAAGAAGGTTGAGTGACGAGAGTGGCGAAATGTTGCGCTTGCCACGCTGGAATTCGTGTTTTTCGTCCGAGCTGAAACTAACTGATGTTGCCTCGATCGCCATGGTCACCGGGGTCACTGGCGTCACCACGGTGGAGTCCACCAAGCTCGGAAGGCACCCCATCGTGTTAGAGAATGTTGTTATTGTCATCCATCCCTGTGAGCTTGCGCTTACCGTGCTGGCCAAAGTCAGCAGGAGTGACGTTAGTTGGCATTGAGCTCGCATTGTTGATGGAATTGCTGTGTGGATTGCTGTGTAATTTTGCATGTAGTCTGGTCATGGCTGAATCAAAGGTGCTCCAATACTTCCCCGTCGACTTGAGAGCTCCATAAAGGGGCTGCGGCCCACCCTGCCCCTTTCCATCGTGGCTGTCCCCTGTGCATCAACTTAGCAGTCCCTTGTATTTAAGCCTGGGGGCTCAATATGCGGCTGCTTTTGGAGAATCGAGGCCCGACAGTCGGACAGGTCCTTCCACTCGGCCCGAGTCTGCCCCTGACGAGGCACATGTGGAGGACGCGAGGCCGGGACAAAATCAGCTGTGTAGGCCATTGTTGAAGGTGCCATTGGTGTAGGCCATTGTTGGTAGTACCAGGTCATCAAGGCAAGTTAGGCAGACACCTTGAAATGAGACAGACCAGATAGAGTCACGTAATGTAGTATTCCATGGTAAGAAATAATACAACTTGAGTGTGCGTTATACTCTGACTTATGAAGAGGAAAATTACAGGTCATTCGGCAAAGGTGCAGAAGATGTTGGCAAACAAATTTGCGCTGACGGCCAAGATATGATACTCATTTTCGTAAAAACTTAAAGTTTAGATTAGCTTACGTTACGCTTTTTTCGCCAGTTTGGCAATTTAAACGTTATCAGTATTGTGTGTCAACGCTTTGAAAGGACGTCCACATAAGAGTTGGAAAATACTAATTGTCAACTGTAAAATTACTGTTCCACTAACTTAAAAAGTTATAATAATGGGGCTCTATTGGAGGTGGTCTTCCTTCGTTTGCGGCTATGCCAACTGTTCAGTTGACCAAAAAGGTGTTGCTTAAAAGAATCACTCTCAAATGCTTGACTTTTTAACTATCAACCTCTCATGTTATGCTTATTTTACTGCAAAATCAGAGTGCTTCTCCTTCTCACCTGGCAAACGTACTCCATTTCATTGAGGGAGCCCTGAAAGCTGCTGCGCACATTTTAGCAAAGAAAAGCCAGGAAATCTGCGTGAAATAAATTGCAAATTTAACATAAGCTCACACCACGACCTGACGCAGTCACTGTTGTGCCACGACGGGAACCCCGCATTCAGTTAAACCACTCTCACGTCCATCCAAGACTCTGGTCAATTTATTGAAAATAGCTAAAATGTCTTCTTGGTTGCTATGCTATATGAGATGAATCAGCTGCTCCGCACACACTCATTCATAGCCTGTGCAGGTGCTCTCAAATGAGAGCAGGAAATAAAGCTCTGAAATTTGAAGGCGTCCTTAAAACAGTGCTTTTTGAGTAAATGACTCCACAAAGTTGGGATGTGAGTGAAGTTTAGGGTCTGTACACTCACCTGAACTTGTTTGCCATACCTGTAAGTGCAAGTACCTGCTTTGAAACGAACGAACGGCCTGTGCAGCCTCCAGATCATCCTCGGACAGCGTATTTGAAAGTGCTTCAAACGGCATGGAAGTTAGTATTGTACTAGCAAAACTGGCCTCGAGTTGGGCAAAGAGCCTCTACTAGCTGGCCATGTTCCTCTTGATGAAGTTGAGCATGTTGCCCCTGTGGGAGACGCTGCTGAACCAAGTGTCTTAATCACCGTTCATACGTTAAAACTGGCCAATATCTTACGGAACCTCGCTCTTAATATAAGTGTGCAGGCGAAAAGGCCCTCAAGCAGAAATCTTTCTTGGCGCTTTAGTCGCCTTATCCTTTCCTAATGCCATCTCATAAAGAAATGCTGAAAAGTTTTCTTTGTGTACGCAGAGCATAAAGGGTTGTGGAGGATCTCGCACATACACAGAAGAAGGTGAAGTCTTGAGAAACTCGTTCACTGGAGGAGGGTTTCAGTGAGTACAAAACTCGAGCTTTGCCGGCATCTTTCTCTCCACCAAGGACGTGAGAGCAGCCAAGGGCGGTGGTGTCGACGACGACGACGACGACGACGACGACGACGACGACGACGCCGTCGTCGACGTCATCACCCCAGGAGGATTGAGGTGCACAAGATCCTCGTGTGCAAACACAGCCTCGGACTCAACAGTGTTGAGTTAGGCTGCGTTGCAACAACTGCATTCGCGAAACTGCAACACACTTTCTTCTATGCACTCGTGTCAAGATTACACAGCTAATGCAGGGGGGAGGGGGAAAGTAGAGAACAGACATCTTTTGTTGGTGTCCCTTTCGGTAAAAACAAAAATATTGATGAAAATGGGTCACGTTATGTCAGGCCTCGGTTAGGCCTCGCCTCAGCTGAGGTGAGGCCTTGAAGTCACCAGTACATTCAACTCCTGCTATTTCCATCAATGCTGCAATCAATAGGGTAATTGGTGGTTGTGGTTTCTCCTGCTCGGTCCGTACAGTACGGTGTGCAGCAAAGATGATTATGTAGCAGGATGTCTACGCTTCGGGTGGGGAACTAAAAGAAGACTTCTATTAAGAAGGGATCAGTGGCCAAAGTCAAGTCAGTCTCTTGCCTGCGTGGACTCGAGGCTCAGAGCTTGGCTATGAGATCGGATCAGGAGAGGTGCTCTTTAGTCAGTGACCAGCGGGTAGGAAAGCTCCTGAGACGACATAAGTTTGAAGATGTGACTCTTGTAGCGTTCAGGATATCTCAGTGGTTGAGCAACTGAACATCTCTGTAGTTGCAGCAATCCTGAGATTCGTCTCTGCCTTCTTGAGGAGCCTTCGACAGGAATCGGGGTCAAGTTGTTGAATTTTTGCCCTTGGCTCAGTTGGGCCGAGAGGCTGAGCTGCCACATCCACTCTTATTTGAAGGAAAGTGGTTGAAAAGTTCACGCTTGGTTTTAATAAGTCTAGAAAAAGGCTGATGCTGTTGCTTTGCCACAGAGCTGAGGCAGCTCTGAGGCCGCCAAAATGGCCATGAGGCTTCTGGAACCTTCCAACTCATAACGCAAAGTTGCGATTTGGGCAGTCAGCTTTTTGGCCCAAATAGTTTGCCAAACTTGGCACAGATGTCTTCTTAGTAATTTTCTTGCCGACAGCAAGTGTGTCTTTGTTGACTGTTTCCGTATTGTTGACATTTGTCTACTCTAAAAGCTTGACTTCTCCTTGGTGAACTAAAGCAGGCGTGGACTTCTACCTCAATCCGGTGGATCCCGAATTAGCCCTTGAGCCATTAATGGGGTGTCACTAGGGTTTAACGGGCCTTGTGATATCCCCAAAGTCTGGTTTTCAGGACGGGTAGGACCAAAACCCCGGATACTGGGCAGATATTGGAGTTCTATATTAATATTGAGTCCTATGAAGTCCCGGCAAAAAAATGTGTCACATAAAACCTTGTTTTCATAACTCTTACGTATCTCTCTGACAATGAGGTTGCAGTTCATGTATTAGAAGTGACAACACGTAGAGCTGGACAATCAGGTCACCTATTGCGTGGGGCATCATAGCGAAGGGAATTCGGGGTCCCTGGAAAGCAACCCGGGTTGTCGAGCACAGCTGGTGTGTCCGGTACCCGGGTAAGGCTAAGTGACGCCCAGGGTTCATTGTCAGTCAGGTGGGTTAAATGTCTTTAGCATGTAAGCCACATTTTCTACCTATTGAACGGTTGCTCGAGCACAATGGGAGTGAGCTAAATCGGACCAAAAAAGTATCTCCCGTCGTCATGTGTCTGATTCAGGAAAGGTATCAGGTGCTGCCTGATGCACTTTTTTCCCTCGATAAATTTCACCAGACACTGCCAAACTGGGAGAAAAGAATGGCTCTGAGCAGAGACTCTTTCACTGTCCAGAGTAAAACCTTGTATGCTTGGAGTCTCAAATAAGCTTCATCATCAAGCACCAACGTCTGATAAAGGTTGGAAAAAGTTTCTGCGTGAGATGGAGCAACCATGTTTGGTTCCCTTCATCTGATTTCCATGATAGTTAGGAGGAGCCTTCTCTGTCTTCAGCTATGGGATACCTGTTTCTCGGACTATTTGCTGCACTCTGGACTGAGAAATCTGAAACTTTTGAGCCAGCTTTCGTGTGCTCTGTCCTAAAGCAAAAGAGATGCTCTGACAAGCCTTTGCTTTCCACTGGGACATTTTCCATTTTCCGCCAGGAATGGCTTCCTGGTCCTCGGGAGCGTTTTGTTCCCACCGTGATGTGGCATTGTCGTTTATTCACATTTGACAAGTGTATTTTATGACATAATTGGTAATTTTGGTCCAGTTTTGCCTAAGGAAGCTGCCATTACTGTTGGTGTCGCCAACTTGGGCCCATGCTCGAAAGCCCGGGGTTCGACCGGGAAATTATACCTTGGGCTCGTCAGCTGGGCAGGCAACGAGTACTGAAGTACATGTACGTATGTACCATGAATATGTACGACAATCACGTATGTACCACAATCACTCGGGAAATCACTGTGTTCTTTCGTGAAGCCCGACCCGAGTCCGCCGGCAGCCTGAAAAAGCAACGCCCTCGACATCACTACTTTCTGTTCTCTGTCATGCAGGTGATGACGTCACCAGCCCTTGTAGTGACTTCAGCCAGAGTCACAACATTGAGTAAATAGCTACTTACTTCCCAGACACAAGAAGCTGAAGTAGACACAGCTTAAGAGACGAAGGAACACTTTTACTTGGTCCTCGCTGAGCTCGAGCTTGGGCTCGAGGATCGGCTCGAGACTTTACCTCCTGGCCCGTCTCATCTCATGATGGACCTTTCCTAATCTTGCATCACTAAGTCGAGCTGAGGCCCGGCTCATCTGGAGATTTTTTCAAACTCCGGGCTCGTCTCGACTGCAAACAGTCCACCACTAGTGCGCACGCTCCTCCGGAACTCTTTCTTTCTTTTTGAGCGTAGACACAAAGTAAGTTTGACGTGTGCACTCGTTCCACTCGTTCGCGTACTCGAAGGTCACGTCACAGCGCCCTAATCGAGCATGGAAACCGAGATGGGCACGGCCGACGGATCCAGGAAAGGTCCTCGGTGGTATTACTCGGTCAGATCAGAAAATGAATGCCAGGGTTCCAGAGAGAGACAGAGACCGGGGAGAGAGACGTCATGGGCTGGTAAACCAAATTCCTCGACGTCGACGTCGACGTCGACGTCGACGTCGTTCATCTGCCGAGCTCTGGTTCAGCTCGCTCAACACGCTGAGGACGACGTGGACGTGCCGCTGTCTGCCCAGTGGGTCAGCCAAGGCGCCGTCGCCCGCCATGGGGACCGTGAAACGACCACTAACCCGACCCAAAGAGCGCTTTACCGCCAAGCTAAAGTAAACAAGGCATTTTGGGTGCCTGGCTCATTGTTGACGAGGCCTGACCCCCTTCCTACATAGAGTGCGCACCTATGGGTTGTGGCACAAGCTGTGCAACTCTTTCAAGAGAACGTCTTCAACAGTCCAAGTCCAGCCCGAAAACTTTTGACGATTGAGCAATCTCCTATTGCATCTCATTGTCGGTATGACGCTTCTTCCTCGACCAAACAGCGTTGCTTCAGTTTTCAGCCTCCAGTCCAGGACGTTGCACAGAGGTCTGTCTACAACGTGGTCTTCTTGTTCGTGACATATCCATCATTGTTGCCTGAAGAATTGCGCCTCCACCGTCACGATTCTTAGGTTCTGGCCAGTGCACGTGTACTCATATGTGACGCAGAGAAAAGCTCCAAAATTTTTCTCAAAAGAGTTCTGCTTCTCTGCAGGACGTTAAATGTTCGTCTCTTGACACTCGATTTCGGCCAGTTCTCGAGGTCAATTGTGATTCCGCAGCCTCCACCACAGCAGCAGGAAGCAACGCATCTGTCTCTGCACGTACAAGTGCAAAAGGTTGGTCAGCTCGAGGCTGCGCCACATACGTCCCTTGTGCTGCTACTGGCACGCGTGGCGGACGTTATGACAGGAGGACAGACAGACGGACAAGGAGGGGTCGTCACCGCAGTAGCCGACAGGACACACACACACACACACGATGGAGTCGGTCAGGGTGGAAAGACTTTCGAAAGTCATCCTCACCCACAAAAAATTGGTACCATCTGGTCAGGTGCACCGACTGGGCAAAAGTGTCGGGTGCACAAATTCGGACAGGCTGGCGGGCGAACCGATCGGCCGATGGACCGGACAGAAGCGACACGTCCGACGGGTCAACCGACGACTGCACCTGCGGCACGTCCATTCGATGGCACCCATGGGGCCCTTGTTACGCGTCCGTCACGCATTCAACTTTCATGGCGCCTCCGCCCCAATCCAGTTTGTCCACTTGCGACGAACACGCACTGTTTAAGGAGTTTGTCTGTTTGCTGTTGACCTAGCGACAGACAGTCTGGCTCCAAAACCGAGTTTACGGGCGTAAAACCGGGTTGTCGGTCCCAAACCGGGTTGTCGGTCCCAAACCGGGTTGTCGGGACTGAGCCCCCCAGAGCCGAGTTTTCTTTCACCAAAAACCGAGATTTCAGCCCCAGAGCCGAGTTTTTGGCCCCCAAAAACCAAGTTGTCGGTCACAAAAACCGACTTGTCGGTCCCCAAGCCAGGTTGTCAGTCTCCAAAACTGAGGTTTCGCTTCCAAAAACCGAGTTTTCAGCCCTAGAGCCGAGTTTTCGGTACCCCAAACTGATTTTTTTTTGGTGCCCAAAACCGAGTTTTTGTTGCCCCAAATTGATTTTTCGGTGCCCCAAACGAATTTGTCGGTGCCCAAAACCGATTTTTTGGCGCCCAAAACCGAGTCTTCCGTGCCCAAAACCGAGTTTGGGGCCACGAAACCAAGGAAACCACAAGAGACAGACGTCATTTGACGCTCCCGCTCGTTTCAATTGATGGGTAAAGCGACGGAATCAGATTTGCTTCTCTGTTTAATTGGGTAAAGAACCAGTTTCCTCTCGGGAAGGGCGGCGAGGGCGAAGCAGGAGAAGGAGGAGGAGAAGGAGGAGCCGAAGCCGCCGGCCAACTTTTTATTATTTACCCGCTCTCCTCGTCCTCGTCCTCGTGCGCATAGGAGAAGTGTTTTGAGCTGGCCGAGCTTGAATTTGCTTTCGCTCCCGTTTGTCCAAGGGGCGCTGGCGTCTCTGTGGGCGTCCTCGTCTTTGTCGCCGCCGCGGTCGCCCTCCGCGTCCGCGTGCGTGTCCGTGTGTGTTGGCGAATGCAGCCCGCCCACGTCCATTGTTGTCACCTTTGCGCAATTACGTAGTCCTTCATATGTATGAGGCTTCAGCGGCGCTTGCACAAAGTGAGCTTTGGAGAAAAATCGATACGCAGCGAGGCAGCAAGCACTATTTTTTCCTCATTCTTGGACAAAACCGCAAGGATTATAAGTGCAGTCACGACGAGGAGACCATGTGATGATCTGGACGCTGACGAGCACAGAGGAGACGCTGAGCAAGAAGCTGAAGAAGAAGAGGAGGAAGAAAAAGAATCCCTCTTCTTGCTACTCTCGTCAGTTTCGTAGAGATTGGAGGAAAGAAGAGTCGGCGTCGTCGGCAGAAAAAAGTGCATGGAGCGAGCGGCGAAGAAGGTTTTCTTCTGTACTCGCAGAGATCTTGAGTGACGCCCGATAAAAGTGTCTTCTTGCGTCGTAAGAACTCGTTTCTTGCGTATCCTCTGCTATGTTGTCGGCTGTCGATCCTCAGCTCCGCAGCATGGAGCGGACCAAGTCTTTCGTGCTGCAGCGCCGCGTCGAGGGGGACTCCGGCGCCTGCGCGGGCGCGCCCGGTGGCGTGGCCTACGGCGCGGGACTGCCCAGGAGCAACAGCTTCCACAACATCGGCGGGGGTGGCAACAACAGCAACAGCAGCAACTTGTTCCACCACAGTGACAGCAAAGAGTCCAAGCCCAAGTTCAAGATGAAAGAGTCGACCAAGCTTCTCGTCAAGATGCATGTGATCCGCACCAAGGCTGTGTCGCTGGAGGAACTGCTGGCCCAGCTGTGGACGTTGACCAGCGAGTGCGCCGACGACGAGCACGGTGACGGCAACAGCAGGGAGGCCTTCGCCAAGAAGGCCCTCGAGATCGACAAGGAGGTCAAATTGGCCAAAAAGTTGGTGCTCCTGCTATGCAGACACAGGCAGCTCGAGAGGCATTACGGGTAACGAAGAAAAAACATTTCCATTTCTCTTCATTTTCACGCTCAGACCCCAAACTCAATAACGTTGGTGAATTGCGTTGATTCCTCGCTGAGTGAATCCCTGAACGAGTTTCTGAACGAGTATCTGAACGAGTATCTGAACGAGTATCTGAACGAGTACCTGAACGAGTATCTCAACGAGTATCTCAACGAGTATCTCAACGAGTATCTGAACGAGTTCTTGAACGAGTATCTGAACGAGTACAAGGACGAGTATCTGAACGAGTACAAGGACGAGTATCTGAACGAGTACAAGGACGAGTTCTTGAACGAATGCCTGAACAAGTACCAGGACGAGTACCAGGACGAGTACCAGGACGAGCAGCAGGACGAGTAGCAGGACGAGTACGAGTTCCTTCTTTGTCTTTGATACAACCAAAAACCCGAGCCCTGGTCACGTCATAGCGGCCCATTGTACATAATCCTCTCGTTGTTGCCACTGAGGCTAAGCCTGTGAGCAGCCCCGGCGTCCACGCCCACGTGGCAGTCGTGGCACATCCCGCAGATCTTGGCACACAGATCGTAGCTGCTGTCAGTGTTTGCATAGACTGGACTGTGTGGACAGGGTGCAGCAGAATCCGCAAGATTCTTTGCTCAGCAGCCTGCACAGATTTCGTCACAGATTTTAGCGTCCGGGCTTTAAGCCAGCATTTGAGGGGGTGCTTGCACACCTCGTCCAAAGTGCCGCCGCACTTGTTGCCGTTGTCAACGTGGTACAAGTCAGCGGCTTCAGACACCTGTTGACTGTCGAAAGCTCGGTAATGTTTATCTTTCTAACTTTCTCTAATGCTCTTCTTTCACGTCACACCCTCGGAGTTGCCAATTGACTCAGGGCTGAGACCAAGGAATAAGGATGCTAAAAGTGGCTCACAGAGGTGTACGACGACTTCCTTCAGTGCACGTTTGGTTAAACGTGCTAATTTTGACGATCTCGATGACGTCGTAGAAGGTTGGGCAAGGGTGCAGAGAGACTTTGGCGAGCGTCTGGTGCAACGTTCATACTAACTTTGCTGGGCCATAAGATTCGACTGACAATGACATCCTTGAGGTACGATACATTGGGATAAAGCTGAGTGTCTGACTGCAGCACCTCTTCTGCTCAACCCTGTAGTCTCTGGAAGGAGCTGAGCTGGCTTCCGCTCCACCCTGTACAGTGCAAGTGTTCCGGCACGTGCGAATGCCCCGCAACCCCCCCTTGAAATGGCTTCTATTTGGGGAACGACTGCCTGAAGTGAGAGTATCGCTCTCAGAGAGACAGATGTGAGTCCATTGGTGAGGCTGACTCCAACCCCACCCAGGACACTTTGTTCTGCACACCAGCGATGGATGATGTCACATTGGCTTGGCAAGGGACTGCCTGGGCGGGCCCGGCTGACACCTGACATCACTTCCCTCAATTGTCCAAGCACGGCTTCATTAGGGGGGGAACCTACGTCAACGTGACATTGGTCTCTCCTGATCCAATTTCTCACTGACAGGGTTTCCAATCCCATTTCCCGAAAAAGACAGGAATTTCAGGTTATTTCCCGTTTCGATTCCCCAACACTTGGAGGAACAACTGGGAACCCTGCAGGGTTTCCAATCCTGCGTCCATGTAAAAGCAACTGCGATGTCCACTGGGGTCCGCAAAAATAGATTTTTCTTCCTCAAGCGGCCTTTTCTGCACTCTGGCCAGTCAGCGTGAAAAAAAAGCACAACGAATTTCATGCTGGAAGTCATTCTTTCACGCTGATCAAATCAGGGAGATGAAAAAGCCATTTTGGGAAGAAAGCATCATCTTTATTTTAAAGAAAACGACCCATTTTTTTCACGCTATTAATTGCACTTGCAGCTATGCGGCCTTTGCGGCCTTTTTGGGCGACGCGGGAGCGAAAAAAAGGCCGCAAAGGCCTCGATGCTGCTGCAGCCGCTGAGATTGGTGGCGTAAGAAAAACAGGTTGGGGGGCTTTTTTGTGAGTGAAGAAGTAGTAATTGATCCTTCCTGGCAAGTTTTCCAAAATTGAATAATTGTTATTCTCGGCAGGAAGTAAAAAAAGCCCTCCCGAAATCGAACGTGCACTCTCTGCTTGTGTGCATGGCCGGGGGGGG
>JAAUXU010002099.1_pt1 | contig 29182 bp, 27 predicted proteins | sample 7278151 | NCBI WGS metagenome assembly JAAUXU01 (sample SAMN14350113, study PRJNA611818) | marine sediment metagenome | isolation source: surface marine sediment (1.8m) | place: French Polynesia: Moorea | collected 2018-08
ACGCAGGTGTACCAGTGGTGGATGTGTTGGAGGAAGGCATGCTGCTGGTGGATGTGTTGGAAGAAGGCATGTCTGTGGTGGATGTGTTGGAGGAAGGCATGTCTGTGGTGGATGACGCAGGTGTACCAGTGGTGGATGAAGAAGGCATGGTGCTGCTTGATGTGTTCGAAGAGGGCACACCAGTGGTGGATGAAGAAGACATTTCAGTGGTAGATGAAGAAAACATTCTGGTGGTTGATGTGTTGGAAGAAGGCATGGTGGTGAGTTGAGATGTGGTATTGGGTGTGTCCGTTGTAGTGGTAGTTGATGAAGTAGATGGATCAGGGCAGCCATAAGCAGCGCGAAGCTTTGCCTCATCATTAGCTGTCATGGCGTTACTATCTGGCCCTACGAATATTTTTGATATTTTGATATAATACAATCTCACACAGTATTAAGGCAACCTTCCATTCTTGGTACTGTTTGCTTCACTAAAAGTGATTAAGATTACCTAATTGGGCAGAGCCGTTTCGGGTTGTCATCGTAGGCATCATCATGGAAGCACCTCTGGGAAATCTGAAGGGAGGAAGAATCTATGCATGTATTCCCATTTCCTCTGAAAAGTCTATCCACCTGAACGCTCCGAAGTGCATGATGGAGGAGAGGTCATAGGGCAGGTCAAAGCAATCCACCCTGACCCCGCTGGAGCAGTTGTCGAAGGAGGATGGAGGGTCAGAGGCGATGTCGAGCCTGGAGCACAGGGTCACATTGTCAGGGCCACCAACTGTTGAATTTTTTAGTAAACTAAGAGCTACAAATGAGTTGCAGTGAAACAGTTTACCCAGGGGCAAGTGTTTAAAGAAGTTGCGTTCCTTCCCGATCTCGATCCGGTCCCAGTGTACGATCACGTGCTGGTCTCTGAAAAGGCAGCAGTAAGCCTCCCCGACAAATCTTTTTCAAGAAAACTGCCTGCTCAGTGTAAGCTCGGGCAGAGCTCATATTCCCCCCCCCCCTCCCCCCGTTTTTTTACTGTTTTGGTCAAGCTCATAGTTAGCTCAATTTCTGAGCTCACCCTGAGCTTACTAGCTCATGTGCTCAGCCCTCGCTAGCGACAGACCCTGTCTGTTGCATCAAGCTCAGGGCGTACTTGGAAGATTTGCCGGGTCAATGATTACGAAAGAGCACCTGGTAATTTTCGAGCTTTTCCCGACCTACCTGTCTGGCCTGTTGTGCTCATGCCTGGCGCCCAGGCTGAGGAGGAGACCCCGGAGGATGTTACGGTTGTCGCAGCAGGCGGTTCCCAGGTGCACGGTCAGGTTGAACTTGTGGTAGTCCCTACAAAGTCGGAAAAACATATTTTTGCAAATGTGTGTTCACCAGCACTTACCTGGTGGCCTTGTTGTAGAAGCCCGGGTGGGCGTAGCACCTCTCGCTGTTCTGGTTGCGCCTTATCACAACGAAACTGTAAAAGACCGTGAAGAACATTGTGCCAACGTGAGTCAAACACAAGTTTTTTCTACGCTCACTCGTCCTCCTCCTGCGCGCTGGCGATCTCCGTGATGTTGACGCATGGAGCTGCTGTCTCGATCTGCGCCACCGCCTCCTCGATCGCATCCCGGCACTCCTCCACGCTAGGGTCAAGGATGTAGTTGAGGTGGCCGTTGGGCCAACGCTTCTGCATTTAGCGATGAAGTAACTCCGGCATTATTCGCTAGTACAATCATGCCGAAAAACTCACCCCCTCCCTCTCATAGGATCGGTCGAGGATCGAGGAAGATTCATCACCGTAGACGGAGATATCTTCCATTATCCCAGGAAGCCCTTCTTCGAAAGAAGCCGAAAATTAGTAGAAGAATTTCGGGAAATGGAGAAAGAATAAAACATACTTAAAGATGTCAAAGCACACGTACCCATAGCGCGGGACACTCCCGCCAGGACGAAGAGAAAATACGGACCCATGGCCTCTCAATCTCACGATAGAAACTGATCAATAGAGATGTGCCACTCAGATGTTATTTTCTGTATGACTTCTGTTGAATGAGGTGAAAGGGGCGAACAAGGTGTATTTTATACCAAATACCACAAAGCCCATATAGCTTACTTACAATCAATGGAAAATACCCCGTCATCGGGATATAAACAAACATGTGGTAATTCCAATTAAACATTTTTTGTCGTCATGCAGGTTTACTTTTTTTGTCAAGTTATGTCTAGTCCTCGCATTTATCCCAGTAACATCCTCTCAGACAAGAGAAATTCTGAACAATGAGTTCAAGAGCTTTGTTTGGTACAATTCATCCTCACAAAAGGATTCTGATTTGAAAGGATCAAGCCTGCTTCAGCTTTATGTGTCTGGTTTTTTGCTCATACCTTTTTTGCATGCATAACATGACTGGCAAGATTTTTTTGCAACAGGTCCGTACAATATTGCAAGGCCCACTATACTCTGTAACTCTCCGGTTTTGTTATAATATACCTATAATTTTGCAGTTTAGTCGGGTTATTTTGACATAGTTCTCTGCATCAGTCAGGTAGATTTGAACGCCATATGGGTCGATTCGATCTGTTATGCCTCTGTAGCTACGGAAAAACCCAAGATAGAATAACGATGGGAAATTTTCATGTTCCTCTTCTCAAGGAAAAGTGGAAAACCCGCTTTCTTGTTGTGTCATTGCAGTAAAAAAATTGTGAAACTAAAATTCGGGCTTATTCGCCTTTCACCGGCGGAAGACATAAATCACGCTGGCTAGACGTCGAAAAGTGTTTAATATCTCTTTTCTGCAGCGGTGGAGGAATTTGACGTCTGATTTAAATTTCGAGACTCAGCAGGAGGGAGAGTAGGGAAGAAAGGGGAGAGGGATGGTCATTGGGTTGCAGAAGAAGCAAGGGCAAGGACGCAAATAATTTCCCAACTACAGAATTAAATCACCTAGATATGGAATACCAAAAAATACCGAATGAGGCATTTCAAGTGCTCCCTTTGCAATTAGACCTTAAAGATGCATAGTTGTACACTTTTTATTGCGAAATAAATAATTCGAGTAATAGGGTTCCAACTCTGGTTGGGCATCGATCCTGCGAACCTGGACAATTTTGCCCCGCCGCCGCCGCCGATCAGGAAGGAAGGAATTCAATCTGAGAGGAAAGGAGTAATCCGAACCCGCCGCCGCCTCCGCTGCTCCTGTGGCTCTGTCTCCAGCCAGAGCTTAATACTCGATCGGGCGAAGAGCATTCAAGAAGTCTCATCAAGGAGAACGATTCACAACAAAACCGTGCGCTGTGACGCTTTTCAGATCCATGACTGCAAGCTCCAGCGCAAAAATTATGAAACCAGAAGCCTCGTTTTCCCGGTGAAATCGAAAGGGAAAATACTACTTATTTACGTTGCACCAAACAAGACTCAAGCAAGTGTACAACGTGCACTTCTCCCAGTCACTTGTGAATGCCAGGCAACCGCACAATGCGCGCAACTTAAAAAACCCTCGAATTAAACACCGGTGGACATATACCATACCGGGTATCCGGACCCTCGACTCTTCTCTGCGGTCGCCGCCGCCGTCATCGTCTACCCGGCGCAGTAATTGCTTATCTCGTCGGCGGCGGACGCCAAGCCTCAAACATCGGCGAAAAGTGAGTGTTTCGTTCGAAGTCTGCATGCATGCTGTCAACAAGTGTCAATGAGACTCAATGGGCACAGAGTGTAGCAAAAAGCGATGAAGTTTATGTAAAAATGAGTTTTGGCGAGGAAGATAGCTTTTTTGAAACACTTTTAAAGCTCTTTTTATCTCATTGGAGCATGATGCAACATGACCCACCGTCTTCATTATTTCACAGTTAGTTCGACAGTAGTAGAGCAAAGTGTAATCAGCATTCCTCGGCTGTACCGTGAGAGGGGAGAGGTTAGTGCCCCACTTGTCAGAGATATTAGAAGATAATTGTTGCACACTGACGCTAGGGGTGGAAGCGAGCTTCTTATCAAAAATACGGGTCGGTATGGTCAGACACAACGCACTATGTACTTTATTTCAATTCGTGATGGAGGGGGCTGTAACGAATGAAGAAACCCTAGCTTTTTATGGATGTAGAGCTTAAATTTAAAGAATGTAATTAGTAATTCGGACTCGACCTTAGTTTGGGGCCATCCTTGTTATTTTCATTCCACAACGCTCGTCTTTTTTCTCCAGTGCCCCTCGCCCTCCCCCCGCCAGCAACGGCCGAAACACCGGGCAGCAACAACGGCGACAACAACATCCACCAATGCCTGAAGTTTCGCTGGCAGGCCAGCAGGAAACAGCAGCAGCAGTGGCAACAACAGCAGCAACGGGAGGACAAGAAGATGATGTCCTTCAAGACCTGGCTCATAATCCTCCTCATCTACACCGTCTACCTGCTGCTCGGAGGGGCAATGTTCTGGTGAGGAAATACTTTTAGGGCGCGCCTTTCATTACAGAGAAAGATCTCTCGCAGGTGGCTTGAGTATCCTGAGGACTGCCGAAACAAGGAAGACGCCAGGAACCTGGGCAGGGACATCAGGAAGCAGATCAGGAACTTGACTGGTACCACAAATCGATATCTCTTATGTGAATATTAAATCTCATTCCCTTCCCCTTTAGGTTCCATGTCTGAGGGAGAGCGCCAGATTATGGAGGAGGTGCTATCGAAAGTCGACTTTGCCATGAACAAGTAACTCGAAAGGCAAAACCTGTTTAGTTCAAAGAGATAACATTTCTCGAGTCGCCTTTTATTTTAGGTCTTCTGGTCCCGGTTTTACCTCTCTTAAGCTTGGCCAGGCTGCTGCTTCTGCCGACTTCGGGGGCCTGAGGGCGGGAGAGGAGGAGTTGGAGGAGCCGCCCGACTGCTTCACCTGGAACTACTACAACTCCGTCTTCTTCTCGTTCACGGCCGTCACGACTATTGGTGAGAGGAATGCAAATTCTTTTCCTGCCCCCATTTGTAGTACACAAGTTTTTCCGTACCCTTGTAAGGTTACGGCCACCTCTCTCCCGCGACGGACGAGGGGAAGGCCGTCTGCATCGTCTATTCTCTGTTCGGAGTCCCACTCAACGGCATACTGGTGGGAGGGCTCGCTTCCTTCTTCAGCGCGGGGATAGAGGCAGCCATAGACAAAGTCAAGGGTGGGACTAAGGAGTCCAGGTGAGGGAGAGAAATGTACCGACATCTCATTCCAATCATCCAACGTATTGTCGGTTCGTTGTTGTACGTACTTCCGTTTCCCTGCAGGCACCGAAAGCGAAAGAACAAAACGGACTTGGAGGTACTCAAGTGGTATAAATTTATTGGTCATGCGCGTACTGTATCATTTTTGCCATTGGATATTTGCATCCTCAGCGTTTCGGTTCCGCCGTCCGCGACTGGGTGCTGTACCTGATCCCCGGCACCATCGTCCTCCTCTGCCTCCCCGCCGTCGTCTTCGTCTACACCGAGGACTGGGACTACCTGGACGCATTCTACTTCACTTTCATCACGCTCACCACAATCGGATTCGGGGATCTAGTGGCGGGTGAGAGCAGCATAGAAATACGGAAATTCTCGTAAGATACATGAATACCTCTTTTTGCTCCTCCCCCTCTTTTCTCAAGCTGCTTACAAGTATAATTTCGCATTGGTAAGATTACTCACAGCATGTATGGGTACTGTAGTCTCTCTGGTCTATTTCCTGAAATCTAAAAATGTGCCTTAAATGCAAAAAAGGTCGCTACGAGGAGACCCTGGACGACCTTGGCAACTGGAAGGTTGTGTACCAGATCGCCCTTTTCGTTTGGATAATCATCGGGCTCGGATACGTCTTCATGATTGTCGGGGTAATCGCCGACAACCTAAAGAAGCCGGCTAAGAGCGCCGTAAAGAGGTTCAAGAGGTGAGAGGGAACACGGCGAGCACTGCTTGAATTAGCATTTAGCATTATATAGCTTTCCTCAACGTTCAGGGGGCGCGAGAAGGCAATGACCAGGAGGATCCTTCAGGAGATCGTCGTCATGAAGACCAAAGTAATTTGAGCGGAACACTTAGAAACAAAAAGAAACATCATAAGCTTGACATAATGATATTCCCTTTTTAGGCTAGCGAACTTCCTGCCGACGCCCTCCTCCCTCCGCGCACCAGGACCGGGTCGGAGCCTTGCCTCAGGACGGCGCTGGAGGAGGATGAAGAGGAAGCGCAGGTGTGAGATTTATCTATGAGTTTGGGCGAGCATTTCTTCTCCCATTTCTATTGTGTCCTCCATCTTCATCGCTTTTCTTTTTGCAGTCCGCTGGCCTCCGTCGCTCCTGCTCCTCTGGGGAGATATCCTCGATCTCCCCTCGGTCCTCACCGCCGTTGGATCTGGCAGCTATCGCCGCCGCGGCCGCCACCGCCACTTCCGCCTCTAGAAGCGCGGCAGAGGTAGCGGTGGAGGAGGCAGCAAGAGCAAATGGCGATAGACGGGTATGCATATTTTTGTCAAATATAATAACCTAGCTTTAGCATACTACTGAAGATTTTTTTACAGGGCTCGGGATCAGGCGACGTTTTCTCCACTCAGAAACTCATGGTAAGTGTGGTTCATGGCACATTTCAGTCACTGGATGCATGACAAGATATTTATGGGATGTTGTTTGTGCATTTCAGGGAACAATAATGAGCGGCTACTACGCGGGAAAGGAAAGGGACGCCGAGCGGGACAGCAGGGTATGTGTACGTACAGTAGAATGTTTTTCTGCATACTACCCTATTTTTTCTCGGTTTCAAAAATACCCTCGTTTTGCAGGAAACCACTACGGACTTTGAAGACGAGAGCGACGGCGAGGAGGGAGGGGAGGACACCAGCAACACCACGGAGGAGGAGGAGCTCAACCACGACACCATCACATCGCTTAGGTATCTTTCTTCCTCTCAAATATTTGCTATAGCCACGTGAAAATAGCAAATATTCGAGATGGAAATTTAGCTGGCAAATTTCCTTTCCAGGGGCTTGATGCTCAAGTCTCGCGCCTTCGCCTCTTCCCACCACCACCACCCAACCTGGACTGGGGCGGAGACGTCGTCTAGAGGGAGGCAATCGCTCTTCGCGGCAGTGCCGAATGGAGGGACCAGGTGGGGACATATAGTAATATACTAGTAGAGTTCGCAATGCAGTTCATTTTCTTTCACTTCATGCAGGTTTCATCAGTTGGACGAGCTCTCCCCTGCTGCTCACACTACACCACTCGCCCACTTCCAAGTTGCCTCCGCCTCCACTAGCGGGAGGACCACTCCAGCGCAGCAGCAGCAGCAAGAATTGCTGCGGGGATTAAGGTAAACGCTCAAAAAATTGGCATTGAGGGATACAACGTGTCATCCCTTTTGTCCCCCACAGTCATCCTGCCAGCACCTCGGCCTCCCTACAGCACAGCCGGTCAGACCTTCGCACTTCTGCAGCAGCGACGACAGCAGCAACTGCGGCACCAACAGCAGCCTCTTCCGTTTCCAGGTGGGCGATCGTCAGGAGAAAGCTGGTGTCGGAGCCGAGGCAAGGGGATAATGTTGTTCACAAATAACTTGTGAGCAAAATGATATCTCAACTTTTCCTTGCAGGTTGGACTCTTCGCTGGAGCCCTTGGGCGTAAGCCACAGGAGGAAGCTCTCACTCGGAGGGGGGGGAGGGGCCGACGTGCAGTACCAGCCGCGTAAACAATGCTTGTTGAAAACTCGTATTTCACAACGTGCGAATTACTTTTGTGTGTTTTTTAGTTGGTGCTTCCCGCTTCGCCCCTTCCTCCGCCACCTCCTCGCTCTCTTCCGCCTCCTCGACGGGGGCGACAAACAGGCGGCAGCACCGGTCTTCAAATCTAGTGAGAGGCATCCCTTTTCCTGGAAAACCTCCTCATAAATTGTTTTACTATTCCCAGAGCATGCCCGAGATCCTCCGTTCGACGACGCTGGAAGAGTTCATCGTGGCCACGGAGAAGGTCATGCGGGAGCAGAAGAGGGAGGAGGAGGAGGAGGCGATGCAGCGAGGTGCGGCAATGATGTTGCAGTTTGTGATCATGATAGTTCTCCATTTTGGTCTTAACATACAAGAGAAAAGTTGTGATGCACTTGTAATTTCTGTTCATCTTGACCTCAGAGGCCCACGCCAGGGAGGAGGCGTCCGCTGCGACCGGGCTGGCCGGCAGGATCAGGAAGATCTCCAGCCCGGCAGCCTTCAACAGCATACTCAGCAGGGGGACGGCGGCAGCGACGGCAGCTCCGTCCTCTCACCAGCAGCAACGGCAGCAAAGCGAGAGAGTGCCATAGGTCGAACGATGCCATAGTTGAGATAATGAAGACAAAGTTATTTTTAAAAAGACGTGTTTACATACAATGCTTAAGATCATTTTCTGCCAAAGGGCGGAGAGGGAGCCACACTGGGGTCCATTAGTTCCCCGCGCAACTGTAATGTCTAGAAAACAATATACCGTATATATACAAGTCACTTAATTGTCGTGTTAATCTCTTGAGCACGGAAATCTTTCGGCTACAGTAAAAAACTTTGATCGTGTGACGTCATGCAGTGCTTAATTTCTTTTTTGCTTCATTATTATGCGTTCGTCGCGGCCGACCCCAATTACAGTAGCTTTTTTCATCTTTTCAGCCTTTTTGTGTGGGAAAAAAGGGAGGACAGATAAATTGGGCTGATTGCTGTTACACACACGTTGCCTGGAGGAAAGGAGCTGGGGGAATTAAGTTTCATACGTACCGTAGTAAGTACCCGCGGGCCGCAGCGTGTGGCCCTGATGGAATGGGCTGAGAATAGAGGGCGGCAATCATGCGAGCGATCGGGGACCAACACCAGCACACTCTCCTTCTATGCCATAATGCTTTTTCCAGGCCGTATATTGCGCAAACGTAATACTTTGGCAGATTTTTTTCACGTAGAGTACAGCCTGTACTTGATAAACGTCATACCATGCCTCACGAATTAGGCGATCATTTGAGGCTCCAAACTGTCGAGCAATTTGCCTCTCCTCCCCGTCCTCTTCCCCCTCCCCCTTTCGAGACTTAATTGCCTGCCTTTAATTCCTACGGAATACTATCAACCGAATTGGTAGGTGTTTAGTTCAATAACATGAAGACAAACATTTTGCGCCTTCCTGTGTCAGTGATGTTGCGACTTTTTTTCATTTGTACCACACATACAAATTCGAGAAATTGCGAGTCATTTGGCAACAATATTTAATTAGCCCGGTCTATTCTTGTCCCGTTCCCCCGCACCCAATTGCAATGGTGAGTCGGTTTTTAAAGCATTCGTCGCGCCTGCTCGTCCGTTCTCGTGACACCATAATTACGGCCCGACAGGTGTTTGAATGCGTGCCTGACATGGTACCTATTCAGTGTTCGGTCCTACAACTTTATTCGTTCCCAACATTTTTTTTTGGTTCACTTTCTACTACTGTGTAAGCACAACCAGCTGGAAACCAAAAGTTCTGCAATGGTCTTTTTTCTTCAATTGCTAGTCCTACCATAGCTGTGGTTTTTCGTGCTAAAGCGACACTTGCCGGCTCCGGGGCCTTTCGTTCCCTGTCTGCGTGCGCCCGCCCACTGCCGCGGAAAGAGGAGGAGGGCGCCCTCAATCAGTCTTGATAATGGTGACTGAGCACCACGGGAAGCGAAACAAGTACGAAACCCAAACTCGCGCCAAGAGAATCTGGGTTGCAAACTTTTACCTCAAGCATGGAACGTACGGTGCAATAGGAAGAAAATCCAAAAGGTTACTTTACGAGACCCTCCTAAGACCACCATTCTTTAGCACACTTCTTTACTACTGTCATGATTCGAAGTGTACTTACTACTGTACGTACGTGTCCGCTTCCATTGATTGGGACTTTTCCTAAGTATAGTATAGTACGAGCAAAAAAATGCAGCAAAGGAAGCAAGAAGCTTCTGAAGAAAAGGCTGTGTATAGTTCTATTTGTCGTACGAGTAAGTGTGTCACTGAAATCGACAAGAAAACGTTACTTGTTTAAGTCACTGACTGAGAAAAAATACTGCTTGCGAAGCACTTAGGTATAGCTGGGTTAGGCCTGTACCTTTTGTGCGTTCAAATGAACTCACTTTCTTATTTATTTATGATATACCGTAGATAGGCATGCCATATAGCCCAACATGTGTTTGGTGCTTCAAATTTGTGGGACCTGCGGTGGATGTCGGTGGAAGTAACGTGCTTGCGCAACTGTCACAACTTTTGGAGGAAAGAGGCCGCAAAAACTTTTTACCCTGTGACCGCCTGCAGTCATCGGCGGTCCTCCTGTAATAATAATGGGTCTGGCGATCGATTTTGCCACATGGAAGAGGGGGGAGGGAAGCGGGGATAAGTTAAGGGCATGAATTGTGTGCTCGAAACCGGCGGACCAGAAAGGGAACAAGAACAGGTTGTTCAGAGGCTCGCTGTTGGTAGTATCTTCTTACAAATCAAGTTTAAATCAAGAGCAGTGTCCAATTGCAATCTCTAACAGAGTTCGGTTTCTCATGTCGTGGTTTTCAATATGACCAACCTCGACAGCAGGAACCCAACATGCCGACTTCGCAAAGACCAGAAAAGCAATTATGCTATTTCTCTGCTGTATGATGCAGAGATACAGGAAATTGCCCCATTTTCCCTTGGGAATATATATGACTTGCTCGGGCTCATGGATCGAGTAACGATCGCTTTTGTGGGAGGGACATAACCCCACAAAATGCAGGGCACAATTTTGATGATAATTGATTTTACCCCCTCAAAGACGGACGGGGGGGGGGCAACTTTCTATAATTTTGTTTTCCTTCGACAAGAGTCAGGAAGCGTCTGCGTGCGAAATGTATGTTTTGGGCTTAGAAAGGGAACAGTCATGTCTCTTCCTCATCGAGTCAAATCGAAAAGTGTCCCAAGGGAGCAATACGTCGTTTCCCCTTGCGACGGTTTTGCTCCAGTATCGTCGATGTCCACAGTTGTTGTTTTGTGAATTTACATATTCTTTGAATTAACTGCAAAAAATCCTTTAGAAAAGTTTTACGTTAGACTCTGCAGGTAAGGTTTTCTTTTTTTTTGTGGTTTTGTTGTCGCATGATACCCCCGTTGTTCCAAAATACGGGCAGCAGAGGGGAAGGGGGAGAAATTGATTCATGTTTTAGTCATGCCGCATTGGGACCCAAGCATGGGTCGGCCTAACAAAACCATGAGGCCTCAGGTATACCAATCATTCATGCATCCACCGACAGACTGCAGCTCTCTTTCCGAAACCGAGGTCTTGCACCGTTATCTAGTTACTTTTCTTAAAGAGTGGATAAATATATTAATCGCATGATGACATTGAACAAATACATAAACTATCTCGCTTGCAAAACAATGCAAACAATTCTTTCCAAGAAAAAAACTTGCCTTCAGTTTTGCCCTTCGCGGCCTCAAGAGAAAAGAAAGAGGAGAGATTGGGATTGTGCCCCGAAAGTTATTTTTCACCTCTGCTTTCCTGTGCTCACCTATGGAAGAGAGGAAGAGGACGAAGAGGCCTGGGACAATTAGCGCAGCCCTCCCCTCCTACCAACCACCGAACGAAGCACTTGTCAGTGCTCATCCGACAGCGCCGATGCCACCGCAGAGTGACACATGTCAGCAAAAGCATTTTGGCTCAAAACGTATGTACTAAGCTACATAACACCTACCGGGTAGTGACTTTGCAGTGCACGTGTGTCCAGACAAGGTCCGAAAAAGTTTCTTGAAAGAAAGTGCAACAATGCAACGATAAGGCAGTGAAAAAATGTGGCAGACAGTGAAAAGCATGAAAAAGAACATGAAGGAGAGACTGTTGCTGTTACTGCTGCTGCTGGCATTGCTTGCGGCGGGGGCCGGGGGCGCCGGGACCGCCTCTGTGTCGTCGGCTGAGATGGCGAGGGCGTCGGCGGAGGTGGCAGAGTTTCTCCGAAGCAATGCGGCGGGGAGGTCCGTCACTGTCGTGGCGGCGGCGGCGGCGGCGGCGGCGAACGGCGGCAACTCTAGCACGGCCGCGGCCAAGAGCGAGAACGCCGCTCTGGCGGTGGCCCTCTACATAGCCCTGGCGAAAGTAATGAAAAAATGAAATTTTTTGTTGTAACGGAATATGTGAACTATCTCTTGTTTCTCCTTGTCAGGAGGCACAACCATCATCCCCGCCAAGCGATCCTCCTCTTGAGGTGAGGTGTCTTCCGGACCCTCAGCTAATTATGGACGGGGGCGTCTCGGGTTCGGAAGAAGTAGAGGAGGAGGACTTCACTGTCATGGTAGCAGGGTAAGCGAACATAATGCATTTTGCCGAAAATTGGCCTGATTTTCATTTTCGAAATTATCGGCTTTTCAGCTCCCCTTCTCCCGATGCATTCTCCTCCGCCTTCTCCCTCTTCCCCCGGCTGAAAGTGCAGAACACCATGCTGATCCTGTTCGAAGAAATGGCGGAGTCAGACTGGTGGACTCACTTGAATTTAGCATATTTAGCAGACTCGTTGAAGTATTTTAAAACCCAGGTCAGCGCTGGCGGCTGAGGCAGAGTCCAGGAAAGAGAGCACCTTCTTCTACCTGGCACACCCGGAGGGGGGAGGAACAGTCGGCGATTTGAAGTGGCACCAAGTAAAGAGATCCGGGCGCTGGCGGAACTCTCCATATCATATAAAAGAATTTTTACTTGCAGATCATCACTCTGAAAGGCCAGGGGACCCTCGTGTCGAACCGTCTTCTCTTCCAGCCGCCATCCGAAATGGAGAACGTCACCAACAGGAGGCTCGTCATCCAGGAGGAGTACGACATGATGGTGAGAAAGATGAAGATCGTGTCAATGTGCGAGAGGCGTGGTTGAGGAGTGGGGAACATATTTTGCTATTTTTGCTATATTTGGTCGCTATATATACGTAGTGTTTCGAAGAGATATCATTGCTCAAGTTATTGCCGATTTTATGCTGTTTGGTTTATTGGTTTATTGAGGGGTCATTGTCAGTCATCACAATTCATACACTTGAACTGCCGGATTGGAAAGGCTTTGCAGCGTTCATTCTCCTGATGTCCTGCAATGCAGTGAACCACGGTCCTGGATTGACGCATCTTCGCGACTTGGAGCACACCCCTTAGCTGAGAGATGAAAGAGCAGCAGAATCATGAGCCGACTTGACCGCGGACGCTGTTCCTGGTAGTTTTTGGGCCCCAGAGGTCTTGAGCCACCAGCAAATGATTTTTGAAAAGAGCCCGAAACTTGTCTAATTTTGGAATACTTTCTTCCTTGTACAATTTCATTTCCCAACTGATTTTATGCTGTTTTGTGCAAAAGTTGTATCGCGGTTTCCAGGGCCTGAACATCACCTCCTACTCCCTGACTTGGAACCCTTACCTCATCATCGGGGACTGCTCCGACGACACCGGCCAGCTGTGCAACTCCACCGGCGCCCTGGTAGACCTCTCTGGGCTTATCTGCCACCAGATGAACATGACGCTCACCTCGTTCAAGGACCCCAATGACGACTGGGGGCTGTTTCCAAAGGTAAGGGGAAACATTGGGAAAATAGTTGAAATATGAAATTACGAAATAATTTCTTTCGTTCGCTTCCAGAACGGCATCTACAACCTGAGCGGAGAGTGGGACGGAGTGATGGGGAAGGTCATCACGGGAGAGTACCCACTCAGTCTGAGCGAGTGGAGGTGGGAGAAAATTAACAAAAAGCTAGACACAAACAACCGTGTTTTGCTCTGTTCAGGTACGTCCTGGAACGCAACCCCATCCTCGACTTTGTCCTGACGACGGGCAACTCCTTCCTCCTAGCGCTAACCCCCCAGCCACCCACCGTCGACACGGGCCTCTTCATCCGGCCCTTCACCGACGAGTCCTGGCGCGCCATCATCATCATGACCGCCGTCCTCCTCGTCATCCTAGCCGTGCCCTACATCCTCCTCTCCTACTTCGAGGCCACCTCCGGCTACATGATCAGCTACACCACCGCCTGGTACTTCTTCGTCCTCCTCAACGCCTTCTACGGAGGGGCGCTCACCATGTTCTTCACCAGCCAGGTACAAAAATTTTGCTCCTTGTATTTTTTTTCAAAAAAATCTATATTGATTTTGCTTGTCCAGGCCTCCGTCCCGTTTGAGTCAATACGAGACGTGATGAGGGCCTACCCGACGTGGAAGCTTTTAATCATGGACGGAAACCAGGTCAGCTCCTTCGAATTCGTCAAACCAACATTCTTTTTTTCACCCTCTCGTCCGTATTCCAGGTCAACTACCAGTTCCAGGTGGCAGCGGGCGACCCTGACTACGTCAACTTCTGGCAGAGGCTGGAGAGCAACCCGGAGGAGGCACTGTTCAAGGACATCGGGGAAGGTGAGACGAAAAAAAGGCCTATTGCGTTTCTGCCGCACTTTGCCCCTCCCTATGTCATTAGCCAAAATGGTAAAATGCTCGACTTCTTCTAGGCCTAACCAAGGTAGCCGAGGACCGTTACGTGATGCACGTTTTCGAGGGAATGCTGCGCGGATACTTCCGCGAAAACCCCTTCCACTACCAGCAGCTGGAAATATTCGGGAAGGGGAGGCCGGAGCTGCAAGTTCGTCCTCTATTATTTTCCCCATAAGCGGAGAAAAAAGTTGTGATTTTTATAGGCGCTGGCGTTTACCAAGAACTCGCCCCTGAAGCCCGTCTTCAGGTACGGGATGACCAAGCTGAGGGAAAGAGGAGCGCTGGTAATGCAAAAGAAAGGCAGACAAAAGCAATTCAAATAATTGCTGTTCGTGAAAAATCAACAGGAGTACGTGTACAACACGTGGGAGGGCAAGGACGTGGAGTCAAACGTGGAGTCGGACAAGATCGTGCTGTCGCCAGGGCAGGTGAGTTTTCCTGTCAACATTCAACTATCAAACTCTCCGCATTTCCGTCTGTTATTCCTAGGTCGTCCTGGTGTACATCATCATGGGGATGGCGGCGCTGCTGGCGCTGCTGGTGCTCTGCGGCGAGAAGGTCTGGTGGGAGGTGCGCGACGCCGCCTCGGCCTGGGCGTCGTTCTACATTCGAGGGCCGCAGGTCCCCATTCCGTTCAAGCACAACAAGGTACCCCGTGGAAAAAAACAGGCGCGACGCTTAATTTCACATAAATTGACACTGAACACTATAGAAGGGGAGTTGAAAAATAAATCGGAATTTAGTCTGCGGCAAGTGTGCAGGGGAGGGGGGATCTTTGTTCGTCGTGTCAAACGCCAAACGCCGTTACCTTTCCTCCGCCCAGGTTTTCGATTCCGCCCACTCCCCCCGAGAGAGGGGATCCGCCGCCGCCGTTGGGGCCTTGGCCAAGAGGAGGAAGAGGAAGGAGGCAAAGTGGGCCGTCAACTACAGTCCCTTCTGACACCGGGGGGAGCGACGAGAAAACCACATCAAAAAAAGACTTTGTCGATCGGAGACGCCTGTGTCAGGCCACCAAGGCCTGACAACCTAAAGAAGCCTAAAAAATTGTATATTTGCAAATAATGTTGATTTCAAATTCATATTGTCATGTAATTGATTGCCTGTGGTGCCGTGTCGGGAATGAAAATCAACTGCTTTGTTTGTGCGACAATAAAGGATATTTTCTTGCTTTTACCACCTTTCTTGATAATCCCTTCCACCGATTTCAAACGTATTGCCCCTTAGACATTCAACACTGAATCGGTTTCCTCCCTTTGTCATTTTAGCTACATGCAGGCAAGCAACGGTAATATCAAAACAATATGTAATTGTGTACGTAGGGAGGAGGGGGGAAATGTAGCGAGCTGTTTTTGTCGAACCAAACCTGGAATCTCCAATTTCAATCATGAAACCTGAAAGAACCTTCGCTTTCTCTTGCTTCTTCCACGTGGAGGAGATTTGGGCTGCATGGATACCTTTTCCCCCCGCCTCCCTCCCCCATTGGAGGAGGGCATTGGCACGAAAAAAAAACCAGCTCCCTTTCCCCTCCCTTTCTCTTTCCTGCGACAGGCTTACATATCTAGAGCGAGGAGGAAACATGGCGAGAATGGGGCCGATCTGGGAAATGTAGGGCTAGTGACGTATGTACGTTCGAATAAGTTGGCAGATTGCTGTTAGCAACGTTTTTCTCCATCAACGAAACCGTCCGCCGAAACGGAGGCAAGAGCGGCATGGCAGAATAGAGCGGTGTTGGGATGGACAGTTGAAAATGTGCTGCAGGTTTGATCTTCTTTGGGCTACACATGATGGGCTGCTGTTCACGTAGGTTACTTTCCACAAGAACTTCGAAAAGAAAAGGAATTACTTTTCTTTCACGCTTTCTGAGGATTTTCTCCTATCTGTGATTTAAAGTACGGCTTTGTCAGCGCTTAAAAAATTCGGGGAAACGAGTTTTCGGAGACCCAAAAGCTGGAGGGCTACACGCCCCGGATCATCGACCTAAAAAAAGAGTATTTCCACCATGCATCCAATCGGTGCCGCGACCCGACCCCTTCCCCCTCCTCAGGCGGCGGCGGCGCCGGCGGCCCCTGCAACGTCCTCCATATGAGCAGGGGATCCCCTCCTCCCTCCGCGATGAACGGAGCGGCCCAATTTCCCTTCCTTTCCCAAGCCCAAGCCGAACTCGCTTCCTCATTGGGCCCCCAAAAAAAGTTCATTCTCCCACAGTACGATCGATCTCTCTTCCCCCTCCCTCCCTCCTTCCTTCCGTCCCCACATCGCCCGGCGCCCGGCTCTCCCTCCCCCCCTCCTCGCTCGATCCGCCAAAGCCAAAGCCCCACCGGTGGGGGAGTCGTCCGAAAAAGGAAGAAACGGGGGAGGGAGAAAGGCGGGCGAAAAAAGCTATAAAAGGGCCTCCGCCCCTGGGCGCGCGCCCTCACTCGGCGGATGTCTCTGAACATGTCGCGGACGTCGATCCTGTTGCTAGTCTTGGCCGCGTTCGCCTTGGCGGCCGCGGACCCTCAGCCGCGGTCGAGGCAGTCCGCAGCCAGGAAGGTGCTCGTGGGGGAGAGGGACGGGAAGAGGCAGCAAAGTAAGCTACAAAAAAGAATTACTTATAGACACGTGCATCATTTCTATCATTAATTTTCTTTTTTTGCAGGATACCTCAGTCTCTTTAACGTGGTTCAGTTCAAGGTAAGCTTACGATAGGCCGAAGGGAAAGTTAGTCGTGAAATCACTTCTTTGTTTGCTAACTGAATATCAGAGACATTCTGCAGCACCGAATATTGAATGTGCAATAATGCACATTATAAATGGAGTAAAGTCAAATGTCTCATTCGAACACAAAATCTAATTCCGCAGCAAGATGCCTGCGTCACAGAGTCGGACAACACCATGAGGGGAACCTGCATGACATCAGATGAGTGTAACGACAATGGCGGCACCTCAGATGGAAACTGTGCCGCAGGTTTTGGTGTCTGTTGCATGTTCACCTCAACCTGTGCCACTGGGAGTCTCACCAACACCATATCGAGAGTGAGTAAAGCCAACAATATTTTGAAACTTTTTTGTATTAAGTACATGCTATTTGTACGTATGTGCTATGTGAAATTTGCGATATGCGATGGGTAACGTCATTTTGTAATGTTCGCCAAATGAACTAAATGTACCGACCAATTAATATTCATATGCCCATACATATTTTGTCTAATTGTATCTCTTCTTCTCCATTTCAGAACTGCACATACCTCCAGGTACGTGTTCCATGATCCAAAGATCAATATTTAATGTTAGATACGAACAAAGTTCAGCATTGCAACAAAGTTTTGTCATTTTTTTTGGTAAAAAACGACCCAGCATACAAAAATCATACGTTTTCTTGCAATGATATCAGAACTCGGGATATCCTTCTTCGATGGGGGCGTCCACCACATGCACCTACAACTTCGAACGCATTTGTGACAGTAAGTGTAGCATCCTTTTTAACAAAAAGGTTTTTCCCAGCAAAACCGATCTCCCAAAATTTGTCTGCTTGAAACGTGCTTTTCTGAGATGCTCTAATAGAAGCTTCTCCTTCTTTTTGACATAGACCTGTGCCAAATTCGCCTGGACTTTGACAACCTGGTGACTGCGCAGCCTCCCACTACAGACACAACCACCGGGAACTGTGCCACCAGCGGGGACACCTTCCTAACCAGCTCCCCCACAGGCAAGACCCAGCCCACCATTTGTGGAACGATGACGGGACAACACAGTGAGTGATCTCATATGATCTCATGTTGATGATATGCATGGCAAATTGCATCAATCTCATTATGATGTTTTTAATGTCTGACTAGAAACATTGTTTACTTTTTGTGAAGTATACATTGCATCTGGGTTCTGGGGTCATTACTCTTAGTGCATTTGTAGCAAATGTATGAACATTTTTTGTCGTGACAATAAAACATCTGACAGTTTTTTGTAAAAAAAAATGTGGCCAAGTAGCTTCGAAGAGGAGAAGAATTCTTTATACCGGTACTCTGTATTCTATTTACAGTGTTTCTTGAGACTGGTACTTCGGGCACTGCTGGATCCGCCACCATCACCTTTGGCACGGCCACCGGAGCCACCCGAACGTTTAAGATCAAGGTTACATACTACGCCTGTGATTCACCAAACAAGTGAGAAAAAAATTCAAAAAATCATCGGAGTTTTTATAGGCAATATGGCAGGTTTTAAATCATTGGTTTTTATATAGGGCCCCAACCGACTGCATACAGTACTTCACCGGAGCCTCGGGAACCATCAGGTCATATAACTTTGCTGGTGGTCAGGCTCTCATAAATCAGGTACAGAGCAGCTCAACAATGCTAACTGTCAAATCTCTGGATGTTTTATTTTTCTCCCTTAAGAGGTACGCCAACTGCATCCGCCAGGAGGAGGGTTTCTGCTCCATCCAATACACCTCCTCTCCCGGTACCACCCCTGACCCCTTCAAGCTCTGGGGCAGCACACTTGGCACTGCTACGACTGCGGCAGAGACCAGCGCCTGCACTGCTTCCTACGTAAACTTCCCAAACAGTAACACCCCTTATGGGCGTGTGTGTGGGGGGACCTTCAGTCCAGTAGATGCAGCCACAACCCAAGGGACTGTTGTTCAGAGTTCAACCCCCTTCCGTGTGGAAACCTTTTTCAACACAGCTCTCGGGACTGCACCTACAGCTGCAGCTATTGCTCCGGACGGATACAGCCTGGACTACAGCCAGGTGAGGTTTTTCTTAAACAAATTAGATGGTGGGGGCAGTAAGGGATGAGGGATGTATGGGTGGGATTTTGGCCCCGTTTATGGAAAGGGAGGTAAGTTTGCGAAAGACCTATAAAATTCCTATTTCTCATATAGAAAAAACCCAGAGCCAAACTATGCATGCATATCAAAAAAGGTAACTTCAAGTATTTTGCACCGAAAAAACTGCTTCTGGTTTTCTAAAAAAATATTCACTGAAAATTTGCAAAGATTGTTTATGTGGGAGAAGGACGTCAAGATTTGGCTCGGTGTAGGGGGGAGGTTCTGTGAGGGGCAGGATTTCGGAATGGTGCGGGATAGGTGGGATTTTGCAGAGTTGGGCGTTGGGAGGGTTTCATATATAGGGCCGTCCATGCATGGTTCCATTTCAATAATACCTCTGACTCGAAGTATTTGCTATATTAACTACCTTGGACATTGGTTCCTGTCGTATTTATAACTTTTCTTTTTTCTTAATTTCCAGGTGGCCTGCTAAAAATCGGAATGCATTCAGATCGACTCAAAGTCAAAGCGATGAATACACATACATTCCGTCGTTGCGCATCCATCACCATGTGATGATATACCTATGCACGTAGAGTTCAAGGAAGCCTCCCATTCAACGCGTGTTTTCATACATGTATTGCAATTTTCTTAATATTTCTTTTCTTTTTTTCGTTTATTTTATACTGTACGGTGTCACAAGAGAAAAAATATATAATACAGTCAGTGTCGCAACTTTATGTGTCGCGGGATTTGCACGCTATGAAAAGTACGTATGAACCAAAGTCTCGAAGGAAAGGAAGAAAACTGCTCCACACTATTTTTTCCGCTTTGGGTGCTGCAAGAAACGGTGCTCCTTCCTTTCGAAGCAAGCTCTAACTCAGCAGTTGCAGCTAAATGTCTATAAAATGCTCAATTGCGGCGCCTACTGGTACAAGTTCCATTTTTTGTTGAAAAGAAGCACGATGTGGCTGGGAATGCTTTCGGTGGATACCTCATTGTCATCAATGACAGTTAATCGTCCATACGGTTAGCTAGCTCCAGGAAAACGGAAACAAGAGAGGGGAAATCAAGCGGAATATCTGGCCGCGGGAGGAGAACTCAAAAGCAGGCTAACTTTCAACAAGTTCGGAAACCAGCGATGAAGACCCCACAGTTTCCAGAACCCGGCAACGGAAGCGGCAAACCATGTTGGCAATCTTCGCTTGAAGCATAGCCGGCCAGTCTAAAAGGAGAAAAAGAACAGGATCTGTTGATTGATCTGCGGCGTTTGAAATTGAGAACCTCTATTCATTGGCTGGGATAGATTTCAAAGAAAAGTGGTGTGTTCCTTAACCACATTTTGCCTGAGTTAGAGCCAATGTACAGCTAAAATGATAGAAGTGTGTTAGAAATCTCGTATCTCTTGAAAATATGTATGAAAAACTCACTTCAGTAAGGTATGGGAGGGTAAGTAAGTAACCTTCTCCCAACAACAGCAACAAGAAGAATAAGAACCACACCGCACCGAGCATTCCTTAATCTGCCGGCTTCGCCCCCGGAAAAAAAGTCCGAGTGACAGACAGTTCACAGCGGGGGGAAAGGTAGAGGAGGGCGGGGCTGGGGCGCCCGCCCGCCCGCGTGTTTGCATCCCCCCTTGATCCGTCGTCATGAAAGAGGCGCCACGGTAGGGGAGGAGGGGACGGACGGGAACGAGAGGGAGGAGGGGGATTTTTCTCATATTCCTGTTTTTTTTTGTCATCCCCGTCCGTCGGTCCGTCGGTCCGTGACCTGTCTTTTCCCTATCTCCCGTTGGCCTGCATGGGAGGAGAGGAAGAAACCGCTCCAATTCCCTTTTCAAAAAGCCACACCAAACGACGTCTTCACGTCGCGAAGACCATCGAACCCCCCTCCCCAAAACCCCCCCCCCCCACCCCCGGCTGCCGCCCCCGCGGACCCGTTGATGGCCCCCACACAAACTATTTTTCGATCCCGCCAGCCAAATTTTTTGTAGGAATTATAGCAGATATTATTTTTTAAAAAAATAGTAACGCAAAACGCACTTCTTTGAGACGTTTTTACTCGCATATTACTGTTGAATACGTTCTGCTGTAACATGTAGTGGCAGGTCGTTTCCTCTGCCCACTTGACCCCGCCGGGTGGGGAAGCCAAAACAGAATCCATGGTTAGCTGGAAAAGAGCAACACACAAGAACGGTATTAGCTCAAAGACTTGCGCCCGAGAAGACATCTACGAAACACAAGCGGTTATTGAGTAAAAATTTGCCATGAGGAAAAATGGGCAAGGCGACTTTTGTAGGAAACAACAACTCCCAATTCCAGGACCTGGCCCTAGGTAGAAATGGGAGCTGGAAAAAACTGAAACTCTCCCTCCTCGTCGTTATCGGAGAGTCACCTTAACTAGCCCGAAACTGGCTTCGTGTTTTTTTGGGTGGACCTCCTCCTCCTCCACCTACTGCCCCCACGTGTGGGGAGTCAAGCGGGCCAAGCGGGCCGTTGACCTAACGAAACAGACTCAGTGTTTTAAGGAGAAATCAGGTCACTTCTCAATATGTATTGATCATAGACACGAAAACAAACCATTGATTAATTTTTCGGAAATGTATGGTGATTAGCGCACCCCTTCCCCCCCCTCCCCGTTTGCTCCCTCCCCGTGTTTGCTACTAACTTTCGTTGCCATACTTTGGCAAGTGTATGTTGCATTGTTTTCCCCTGTTATTGATGTCTGTCTATATAGCCACGTTTGACTGAAGTAAAAACGGCGAGAGTGAGCGCCTTTGACTGGGAAAGTCGCTTTGTTCCTTAATCCGCTGAGCCGTGCGGCATATGGGCCCCCCGAGCCGGTAGTTGGTTGCGAGAAGGGGAGAAATGAGGGAACATTCTTGGGTTCTTCTTCTGGCCGCACGCCGACAGCTCCATTCGACACTTGAGTGGCAGACCAGCCGGAGCTGAAAACCTTCTTAGCGATGGAGGAAGAGATAATTTTCTATTCCAGAATTTTCAGTCTCCAGAAAAAACCTGCCCTGTGCGCTGTTTGGAATCTGGGTCGATCGGTCGGCCGCGTTTGGTAGATATCTTGAGGTAGACAGGTCGCTGACTCGGGGTTGAGTTCGTGGATTTCCCGTTCTAGTGTTGGAAAAATAATTTGGGGCTCAAAAATATTCTGTATAAAAATGCAAGGATGCCATTGCTGGACCTTGACGCACTTGTGTGCTGAAAAAGATTTGTGCGGTGTTGCGAGGGGGGACGTATACTAGCTGTCTACAATAATTGATCTTTGTGATTCTTATGGTTTTCGATAGAACTCGTAGAAATTTATTCTTTGCAATATATGCATCATTTCTCAGATTTTGCTCATCGTCCTAAAGCATTCTCGTCGCAAAAAGCTCGAATTGAGTGCGAATTAGGGCGGTAGTACTGTGAGACTTCGTAACTCTTTCTAGATCTCGCATAATTCCTTATGCACACATTTCTTGTTACTTAGCCAGCGTGAGGTCACAGTTACTTTCTCTCCCACAGCCACGTGCGCGCCTGAGTCCACGCCTCTCCATGGAACCGGCGGGCTACGATGGGTGGGAGGGCTGTGGGCATGGATGATGAGAGAGTGGCTGCGCCTCCTCCCGTTAACAGCTTTCCGCCGCCGCTCGCCGGAAGAAGGCCCGACGCGGTAGGGCGAGCGGTTGGAAAGGGCGGGGGATTTCAACGCGCGCCCTCGGCTTTTCCTCTTCCCCCGTGGAGGAAGACGAACGAAAGCTATAAAAGGGAGGCACCCTCCCGCCGCGCGACTCTTGTCAGTCTCAGCGTAGCCGGAAAAAAACCCAGGAGGAAGAGCATTGCAAGTGCTGGGGCGGAACACATTTGGTATGCAACATCTGACTCTAACATACGTATTTTCATAACATTGTCTGTTGTTCGCCCGCACCGCAGCTCGGAACCTTCTGTATACTTTTTTCAGGCGACAATGAGAAAGTCTCTATTGGCGCCGCCGTATTGCGCTGCTGCCGCCGCCTTGGTCCTGCTGGCTGTCGCCCTGCCTTCGGCGGACGGAAACAGGAGGGGTGGAGGAGGAATCTTCAATACAACCTCTCCTGTCAAGGAGGAAAAGAGGGAGGGAAAATGTAAGCACGCTTGCCAAATGTATCTAGCCCACAATTCGCTAACCAAAACCCGACCTTTTTCTTTCAGTTTTGTTCCCGGTTTTCCAGCTGGTGAAGTTTAAGGTGAGTCCCATGTTTTTGGAACCTTTGCTGGTCCAACTATAAAGGCTTCTCAAAAAATCAACGCGCGCTTTGTCATCCCTACCCTGAGCGCCTGTGGCATATTTCCGCACATTTTATCGCGACCCTTTTGGTCCCCAGAACGAAATCTGCCAGGGAAGCGGATCGAGGAACGGAACCTGCTACACCAAGGAGGAATGCTCAGACAAAGGTGAGCATCATTTTGATCAGTTGTTTAGTCTGTTCAATCCTTCACGCACTCCTCTTTTTCCCACAGGAGGCACCAGTTCCGGGTCTTGTGCTGCAGGGTACGGAGTTTGCTGTGTCTGTAAGTGAAGTAAAGCCTACCCGTACACGAAAACAATTCAGAGACAATTTGTAATTTTTAAGCCTGTCACCAGTCTCTCATATAAAGCTTACCGGGGCTTTTTGATATGTCTACTTTTTTTCTTACATTTCCAGTTACCTTGTCATGTGGTGACTCTTCAAATGAGAATTGCACGCATATTGTGCAATCGTCGACATCATCACTCTCCGGTGCTTGCACATACAAAATATGCCCTTGCAACAGCAACATCTGCAGGATCAGGCTAGATTTCACGGTGCTATAGACAGGAATAAGATCGACGCTGTGGAATCGATGTAAATTAGTTTTTCCCCTTGCAGACCTTTAGCATCGCAAATCCTCAGGTAGGAACTGCCAACGACGCGGGCGCACTGGCAAACTTTGTGGCTGGAGCTGCCAATGTAGGTGAGTTTTTGGGAATTTCCTTGCGCAGGTGTAATCGCACCTAAATCTTTTTAGGTACTTAATGTAACATCGAACTTTTACGGATCAAATGCTCCTTTCCATGTAGGTGGCGGAATCGGCGACTGCATCACAGACACCTTCACGCTCTCCTCCCCCGGCGGAGTGGGATCTCCTGTCATCTGTGGGTTCAACACCGGCCAGCACAGTGAGTTAGTCCAGTGGGCTCGAACTAATGTTCACCTCTTGCTTGAAAGATTGGTTAATTAAAGTTGTAGCTGTTAAAGGTTCTTTTGGAAAGGCCGTGGTGGGCTTGGGTCTATACTCTTACCATTCACTCCGAAAACAAACAAAGTAATAGCGGTCCTAGGCTCGTAGCTTCTCCTCAAGCCAAGTTCAAGCCTCGTAACTGACCCCGTACTTTCTCGCAGTGATCGTGGACGCCTCTGACCAGTGCAACGTCGCTAACTTCGGCCTCGGGGCAACCACAACTACCTCAAGGGAGTGGGACATCAAAGGTAGCGCCTCTGAAAGGCACGTACGTGTTTTGAGAACACTGAAAAAACAGTATCGCGTCTTTGCTTTCAGTCACACAATATGCGTGCGGGGACGAAATGTCAGGTGAGTTAACCCAAATACTTTCTCTCCTTTTGATTGTCCTGTATTTTTGATGCCGACATTAATATATTGTTTCAATTGCGAAGGCCCTGACGGCTGCCTTCAGTACTTTACCGGCACCACAGGAAGAATATCGAGCTTCAACTTCCCCACCACTTCCACCACAGTTGCGGCTGCCAGTGAGTTTTCTTGTGTCGTTTGTAGCATTGTCTGTTGCATGTACAATTGTACGTTACCACAAGGAAAAAGATAGGAACAATAATGAAAGCCTTAGAAATACGTACTTTATTTTTTTTTGAAGTATACAGAGCAATCGGCCGCTATTCAAAGAAAATCTAAATTATTGTTTTTTTAAACAATAGCTTTTTTGTCACTCAACTTTAACTTTGCGTTCTATAGTGCGTTGTATAGTATATTATTATTGTTTTTATATAAAAAAAACCGTTTGTGCTCGCCTAGCCACCCACCTGTCCAACCAGTGCTACAACATCTGCATCCGCCGCGAGGCCGCCTACTGCTCCATCTGCTACACCACCGCCATCGTGGCCAACGCCATAAACACAATCGACACAGCCGCCGCGCAGGTACTGAAGGCTACCACAAGAGCGAATAGCTGATAAACGTTTCCACCACCACCGTTTTTACTTTCCAGACGAGCTTTGGGCTGAGCGCCAGCGCCAGCGCCCCCGCCGCCCAGGCGGTGCACGACGCCTCATGCACCGGAGACTACCTCATTGTGAGTAGCAGTGCAACGCAGGCAACGTGTCCAGAACAATGTTTCCTCTAGTTTAGCCACTCGGAAAACAGCGGTAATTTACTGTAGAAGGATATGGTCATACCTGGGCACGCAGGGGGTCAGGTTGTATATGACCCCTCCCCCTAGCCTCTGGATCCCATTGTAGTAACGTACGAAATTTATGTAGTAGAAATCCCCCCCCCCCTAGCCCTCAAAATTCAAGGGGTCCGTGCCCAGCTATGGATATAGTGTGTAGAAAGGACGCTGCTAAGCTTCGTCGTTCGTTCTATGTTCTGCGGCAGGGTATTGTTAAAACAATTGGGGGATCACCATTATTATACATAATGAGGTACGAGGTCCCTTTTCATTTTGAATTTAAGGTGCGATTTTTTTATTAACGCTTTCTTTGGACTATCCACTCTGATATCCACAATATTATTTCGGAATGAAAAGAGACCCACCCCCCGTTCCTCCCCTTCCTTGAAAGTGGGGGGTCACATTCATAGATGGCCAAGGAGGAGGACGGGGGGGATCCCTCCCCCCTCAAAGGCCTTAAAAAACTGATTCCCCCTCAGGCAGAAAATTTATGAACTGCTGGTCTCTCCCAAGCCTATTTTCGCCATTCTTTTATTTTATTATATTATTCAAAGGCGGCCAAGAATTTTTTTCTCGCTTTTATAGCCCTCCCCCACTTCCGCCCAGGCATTTTGTTTCCCCTCATATACGAAAAAACTGTGCTACCACCCAGAAAATTTTAACACTCCCCAGTCGCTTCGACCCACGACCATCTATGGTCACACCCCATTATGAAATCGTAGTGTGGGAAAAGGTCCATGGAACTAAGTTCCTTATTTCACACTATGATTTCAGAAAAGGGTGTGACTCCCCAGTCCCCACTATGCCTCTCATGTTAATTGACGCATTAATTTATTCTCACGCTGTATTTTTAGAGTCAAGAGGAACCCCCTCTCCCTCCCCAATCATTGACCATACATGGGGGTAAATACATAGACTTACTTAGAATTCTTTTAAAGAAGGGCCATACATGGGCTTAAAATTCCGCCCCTCCCCCTCCCCCCAACAATAACAACTGGGATTACCAGTAGACCTGTCCGCCTTCGGCAGCGGGTGAAAAGGAGAACTGTCTCTTTTTTAAAAAAAAAACATTTTTCAAGCTAGAAATATATGGTATGGATCAATAATGTTCTTCCTGATAGGGAAACAATATTTTTTCGTCTCTTTATTGTCCTAAATGGATTTCTTTTATTTTCCAGATCCCCAACGGTGAAAATGCGGTAAGATTTCCCTCTGTTTAGAAGGTTCCTTTTCCTTAAAGTAGAAATAACACTCGTTCGTTGTTTATGCATGAAATATTTTTTGTCTTATGCAGTACAGCATATGGCATTGAGTAATGTATTGTGTGTTTTAGCCCCTCGCCGCCAACATGTTCCCTGCGGGGATAAACCGGTACTGCGGCCGTACCTTCACCTCTGTCAACAACGGGATCGTGGCCGGGGTCTCAGTCTGCAGTGAGTATATCGCCACACGCAACGCAAGCGGACCCGTTCTTCGTCACTTAACACACTGTGACTGTCAATCTGCGCTCAGGCCGGACCTCGCCCTTCGTCATCACCTTCAAGACTGACGCGGACGAGGTGACGACACAAGCGGGGACTGCCGCAGTCACCGGGGCAAACGCCGCGGCCGCCAACCCCATGGCCAACAACAACGAGCAGAACCTGGCGGTGAGTTGAGGACAGCGCGGAGAGCGCCAAGTTTCAAATTGCGCAAAAGACTGAAAGCGCCCTTCGGCTTCAATTTAACTAGGGTCTTTCTTCAGAAAAAAAAACCCCATAGGATTCGGATTTGCTGAACGTTTTGCTTGATTAGTACCTATAGTGTATACTGCGCATTGCGTGCATTGGTTCGGTTTACATGGAGATTCTCTTTCTGTTTTGGATGCAGCCTGCCGGCATCGTCGGTTTCTCCCTCAACTACGTCCAGCAGACCTGCTAGAATCCTTGGAACGAAATTGAGAGGAATTGCACTGTCGAGAACTTTCAAGGTATGCTCATTTCTATTCAAATAAAATTAAACAAATAAATTCTCAAGCTGAAAATCATTTTTTCCCTGAAGACCAAGAAGATGAAGATGATCTTTTGCCAAACAGGACGCCGCGGCGGCGGCGGCGGCGGCGGCGGCATGGCCTTGTGATCGTTTTAGCCCCCGGCCGTCCCCGCCTCCGCCCCCGCCTCAAACCTGCACGGAATACATCCGCCCTCCCCTTGTTATCAAGCAAACAGCGACACTTGACGAACAGAATGCAAATGCACTCTGTTTTCTGTATTTATCTTATAGACACCGAATCAAATAAATGAGAAAAGAAAAGAATAACGAAGGAATTGAGCTCGACTTGGACTTCGATTTTTGTTAAAAGATTTAAGATTCTAAGATTTATTGGTCGAAAGCCCTTTTGCTTTATGAAAAGAATACAAGCTTATCATTTACTGTTGCCTGGTAGCAACGAAATATCCGGGATCACGGTTGAAGGAGTGGAATAAAAAATACTTTCCATCCTCATCCGTAGGCCGACAAACGTGGCATATACATGATAGTGATGTCCTTTATGGTTTTTTTGAGACGATTACTACTCCTCCGAAGAGGGATCTAAGAGGGGAGGTTTGAATTGTGCCCGTCTGCTCTCGGGTATGAACGGAGAGAATGCATTCAAGCTACATAGAAGAGTTCAGATACAGTTTCAGTCAGTTACTGAAACAATGTAGCTTTTTACCGCGATTCGCGGTCTAGGAGTTAGTAATATGTGTGGTACTCGAGACATTTTTAACATAATGTTTCTTTTCTTTAGTATGTCACTATGGTGCAATGAGAACTCTGCATTGTGCAATACATGCATTTTACTTTCAAGCAATACTATACTCGCGGTTTGATCTGAATTTATTGAGTTTTGTTTTTAAAAACTGAAAAACTGGCATCACTGCCTAGTGAATACATAACTAATAGACTGAAGATTTGGAATTTGGCTAAATCGCGTTCATTCCGTATTTTCTCTTAATCGCACGTTCATCTATAGTCACCGGCCAGAAAGAAGTAAGTTGTACATAATTTTCCTTTTTTAAAAATAATTCACCACACAAGGCAAGTGGGAGGGAGGTGACACCGACAGGCACTTCTACAATCTCTTTTAATTAGGCTGTGGATTGATTTAATTTGAATGACCAGACGAACATATCCCTGTTTTACTCCGTTTTAACTGTTCTCACGCGACGAGACGTTCTTGTACAGGCTGGATCTGCTGTCTTTTAATGAGTGTGATAGTCCGTCTGATGTGATATTTATATATCCGCATGTATATGCCCCCCCGTCACTTTTGCGGCACAAAAATGACTGTCATTCAGTCAATACCGCATAACCGAGACGTTTTTTGCCGGGGAGCCCTGGGAAATAGGAAGAATGAATGAGAGAGAGCCCATTTTTACCTGCGGAGATACCCGTCAGGTCAAGTAATGGTACCAGTTGTTGTTGTTGATGTTGTTGTTGGGGGGGGGGAATATACTTTTTGAGCACCTAAATGACATCGTAGCTCAAAGTCATAGGAATAACTTAGGTAGATCTTCAAAAGTTAGGACAACTTTTCCTAAATGACCCCTTTGTGTGACCAACCAGTTTCAAGAAAACCACCAAAAAAGATTTAAATCGGAAATTTGAGGCCTAAG
>JAAUXU010104072.1_pt1 | contig 29166 bp, 21 predicted proteins | sample 7278151 | NCBI WGS metagenome assembly JAAUXU01 (sample SAMN14350113, study PRJNA611818) | marine sediment metagenome | isolation source: surface marine sediment (1.8m) | place: French Polynesia: Moorea | collected 2018-08
CACGCTCGCCATGCACTTCACGCTCGCCATGCACTTCACGCTCGCCATGCACTTCACGCTCGCCATGCACTTCACGCTCGCCATGCACTTCACGCTCGCCATGCACCCTACCATGCACCATCCACATGTCGTCCATGCGGTCAGCAACCCGATCCACTTTTTGTTCTTTTGAACCTGGGTGATTCGTAAGCACCTCACCCACCTCTGATCTTTCCTCCTCCTCTCCTCTTCGGGGCTGCCAAGTTACATAATTTCGTGAAAGAATTTGTAGTAATTTTATAGCGAAGTTGCTAGTTTGATGTATTTCCTGGTCAGGGCATGGGAACTCTTTTCACCCAGCTCTCCTCCCCAGCTTGGTAGTGAGTAGGGGAAAAAGAGTTAAATACCAGGGTATTGAGAGCAAGTAATCCTAGTGATAGGTCGAGCCAGATTTTTTCCGAGCTCGGGTCGGGTCGGGCTAGCCGGAACTTGGCCCGAACTATTTTTTCTGACTGGCCCGACCCATCGAACACAAAATGAGGCTTCAATCTCATGTTCAAACCAGGTCCTCAAAAAGGCACAATCAATCACAATATATAAAGCATATGGACCATATGCATGTGTGTCTGTCTATGGCTGCTTAATGTGGCAAAGAGAGACATAAACAGGAACTGGGGACCAAACGTTTGACAACCCTGACGACCGCTGTGCCTGCAGTGTCTGCAAAAAGCAAATTACTTGTCGTGGGTCAGGCTAGCATTTTTTGAGCACGGGTCAGGTCGGGCCGGCTGAAAATGGCTTCGAGCTTTCGGGCTCGAGTCTTGGCTCGACCCATCACTAAGTGATCTATGTCTCATCGTCGCTAGAGCAGATCGGATTAAACTGAGTTGAACAGAAAGATTATTTTTATCTCGCAAGAGGCTCAAAGTTGAATTTGCGAGTAAGAATAAGTGCTTATTTTTCGTCAATCATATAATTTTCTTTAAGTAATTGACTCTTCTCACAGTTCATCTGCAGTACACATCATTCCCAAAGAAATTAGACTCAATGTTTAATTTTGCTTTATAGCGCAAGGCTTGCCCATAGATGGTAAGGAAGTAAAAATCAGCGAGAAAAAGGAAAAAAGGTGAACAAAGTAGAAAATCAGTTTAAAACATTCTATTACGTAAAGTAAAGTAGATTTCTCCGTTGCATAAACTTTACTCGTGCCTGGAGGACAAGGTTGCCTTGTGCTTGCTGCCAGTGTGCCAACTTAGCCACTGACTGCCAGATAAACCAGCTCCATCATTAGAGATTTTCTCGTGTTGAAGTCCTCCCCCTCCCCACAATTAACCCCTTGGGCTTAATTACAGGGGGGGGGCTTAATTGTGGTGAAATACGGTAATAACAAATTTTACATGTCCAGGTGGAATCCCAATTTTCGACCTTGCCCAGTACGTACGCTCAATTCGGGCAGTTTATGCGTACTTGAATCTCTGCTCTGCATTTGCGCAGAGCTCAGAGGCAGCTGAGTCGACGTAGACGGCCGACTAATGATGATTAGGCAGCAACGCTTGGCCCAGTTGTTCTGAAGCACGAAGAGAAAGTACAAGTGCAGTGGTTAAGCTGAAGTTATGCAGTCTGGTCCATAGTTAGCAAACGCGGTAGGGTGAAGACCAACATTTGAGAACATCGGGTTTGCTGATGGCAAACCTGGACTACACGCATGCTGTCCAAGATGCCGGACTTCTTTCCTTTTCTGAAGTGAAACAGTTTAGTGGCTTTTGACTCTAAACTTCTACTTGGGAAGTAGAAGAACTGATCTGACATTGGTCGAGAGTCTCATGACTATATCAAAGTCGACAAAGCTATTCTTTTTCACGCTGCATGATCAGAGTTCCCAATTCCAAATCTGGTCGGGGTTGGCGGGCTGAATATGGAACGCAGTACAGCGTATGAGTAGTTGACTAACTGTGTGCTTGCATCTCGAACGGTCACAACTTCCTCTTTCGCATTTAAAATGGCGCCAAGGTTGTCCCGTTTCTGACAAATTCAGGGTACCGAAATTTCTTCAGGAAGTCTGAGAACGTTTACTTGAAGGTTCTCATTTTACAGGTACGACGGCACCAATTTCCTCGACACCATCTACCACTATGAGCTGGACACCGAAGACTGGGTTCTCTACGGACGCTCCCTCCTCGTACCCCGGGAGCAGATGGCAGTTGTACCGGTGCCTGACAACATTGGAAACTGCAGCTGAGAGTGCAGAGTTTCTCCACCCAAAAATAAATAGTTCGCAGAGACAAAAAAGACTACGAATGATTTCAGAGGCTTGGCAACATCAAGGACTGTATGGGTTTTGCTGGAAATGACTTTGAATACTGCAATTTCTGTATTAAGGAATGCGGCTCTGATGGACACAAGTGCTTCTGATGCGGCTCTTTTTCCGCAGCTGCTGCTCTTCGACAGCGGCTCTGGTTTTTCGCCAACCTGTCTGCAAATTTGTTATTTGCTACACTGCATGACATAATGCACAATGTACCGCATGTACTGTTTTATCCCAGAAGCTGGGTGTGCGGCTTTCCCTCAAGAGCAGCTCTTATTAGAAATCTCTTCAACCACGGTGCGGTCCTTAGTTGAGAGCGGCCCTTTTTTTAAGAGCAGGCCTTAATACAGAGAATACTAGTACGGTAGTCAATTTCTCCAGCCGCCTTCTGCAGGAACATCATCCAGAGCTTCGGTCCTGGAGGCATCCGTGATGATGCAGCCGGAGGCAAGTCCCCTCCCGCCAGGTCCTCACCGTGTAGTCGGTTTGGCCGAGGTGGTGACGTCAACCCTCCTATCCTCTCACAACCTCCGCCAAATCACGCTGAGGTCGACGGGCAATCATCGGCATGGTTCGTGCGTTTGGCTCAATCGCATCTCTCCTTCGGGATGATACAGTTCCATTGACTCAAAGATTGGCTTCCTCATCTTTCAGTGGGCGCTTCCTCACCAGGGGGAGGATTCACCCGGGGAGTTACCCCCCTTGGAAAGACCTCATCCGCTTTGCTTACGTGTCACTAAATGCAGTAGTAATGAAACAAATTGTTGTCCATGGTGACCTCCGATGCAACTCTCTGGGGGACTCCATGCCGTCATGTAGTCCAGCGAAAGAACAGGCTTTCATCCTTTGGGAGGAGGAGGTGACATTGTCGAAGACAGAGGGGATCTTCATGACTCTCCTCAGGGTGGCCAGGTTTTTGTCCTCTCATTCTTGAGAAGAGGGGGGGATCTCTTTACCCCTGCCACGTCTGCTCTCGGATTGCACAAGCTGTCTCGCTATAGTACACGTACGCTGTTGCGGCGCTGTCCTGTCTTGTGGCACTGCAGCTTCGACCCGAGCGTGCCCATTCATTACCTGCTTGCGTCAACGACGTCGAGAGGATCCGCCAAGTCGGCGTGGCCAGAGCGTCTGGCCTTATCTCGAGCAAACAGCGCGATGAGACGATCAGCGACTACTCTCTAATGTGTCTGCACCAGGGTCACTTCGGCGAGTCCCTCGTGCACGCTCATCACAGCTTTCTGCTGCAACCTGTTCAGCAAAGGCCGACACTTTGAGCGGTGATGAAAGCGACGTCAGCCAGTGGACCCAAAGGTCATCTTTTCGTGTCATCGCTCATTTCGCTCCCTTCCTATCTCTCTTCATTACGCCGCTGCTCTTTGAAATTGCAGGAGTAATTAATTTGTGTGCCCTCAACCATCTCAAGTTAAAACCTCAACCAACTCTTACATGTACAAAGTTTTTGGCAGAAAGAGCGAGCGAAAAATGGGGCCACCAACACTTCACAAGAAGAAGTTTTTGTACGTCTACCTCCCTTTTTTTACGTACGAACCAGCTGCTTCTTCAATTTAGGGAAAAGCTGAGGTAGTTGGGAAAGTCACGTTGAGACTCGGCAATGAAAACGGCTCGAATTTCTCCGGTACAGTAGACGCATTGCGCACCACGCCCTGCCTGATTCGTTTTATGCCTCTCCCTGAGTCAGGAATGAAATAAAGGCTTGCGACTCTCGTCCCACGCGGGCGTGGACCTGGCGGCCGAGGTCCTGAATCGATCAGTGCAGTCAAGTCTCGTGCGTGTGGTCATTTCTCATAAAGTCGTGTCAATTATGACGAGTGCACTGAGCAACTCGAGGGGGTGCCAAATGGGCTTTATTGATACTTCTGGACAGCCTCGCACATACAAAGAGCCAGATTGAGCCCAGGTTGCTTGTGGCTCCAGATTCCTCTCTCTGCAGCTACCCCCTCGTGAGATGCGGATAACGCCCCCCCCTTCTTTCCTTCTCCCCCCTTCACGCATATATGAGAAATTTGTAAGGCTGTGCCGCATTGATAAGAAACCCTATAAAATCGAGGTCTCCTGGGGCTCAAACCACGAAAATGATGCCTTCTTTTATTCATGAATCATGATCAATTGCGGCTTTCTTTTACAGAGAGTGAAAAACTTACACAATACTTCAATACTTTATTATTTACTTTCGTCATACTTTTCTGCCTATGTACACCGCAATAAATTTCACCTCATGTACTGTGTAGCGAGCCCTTTATTTCCCCTTGGGGAGATCTTGGACTCACGATCGCGCCTCCTGGTGGACGTTTTCTTCAGATAATACCAGATCCTCGTCAGATCTGTCTTTTAAGAGAGACAAGATTTGAGCGTAACAACAGAGAAAGAAAGCAGCTCGCAAGACCTTGAGTACCAACTCTGCGTCACACTTCATTTTTGTCTGCCCTGGGCTGACAGTCGGTCATGATACAAACGAGGCTGCATTTTTCTGCACTCCTGTTTGTATTGTTTGCTTTTTAGTAGTCAACGAAGTATGTGAGGCACGCGTCCTTCTGCAAGCTCTTCACGCATGTCTCGCCCACTGTTTAACGCAGGCAAGAAGAAATCTGCTCCCTCAGAAAATAAACCCTTAAACGAGTTCGTATTCTCGGCAGATGCAGGAAGAGAAAAAAAATCTTTCTGAAAGTTAATTACTGAGACCAGAGAAGAAAAGAAAATTGTGTCTGTTTCCTACATCCTTCATGTTGCGGTTTTGCCCACCACTGTGGGGCTGAATGAGACAGACAATCAGGTTAGGGGGGAGGGAAGCTCGGCGGGACAATAACAGTCTTCAGTCAGCCGCCGTTGCAGAAGGAGTCAAAAGGTGGCCTCAGAAGTCCAACGTTGTCTGGTGGAGAACAGACTTTCCCTTCCGAGCCTCACCACCTAAGGCATTTGTCCTACCAGGGCGAGAAAAAGGAATTCTTCCTCACTTTCGATTCTCCAAGACAGACTCGCGGACCAAATCCATTTCTTTTTTTCATGCAATTTTTTGCGGATGGGCAAATTTTGGAACTTTTATTTCCTTACTCCCATTTGGGTAAAATTGCAGGGATTCTAACGACGGCCTCAGATGTGAACAAGACTGAGGACGTCCTCGGGGGAGACCCGGACGCTTTTGCACGTTGTCGTTTGATTGCATTGGGAGCGATTTCTCTTCATTAACAGACGCTTTCACGTACTGACTGCTTCATGGCACCGGGAAAGCACTCTGCCAACTACCCGTAAAACGGGGAGGCGCGCGTGCTAAAGCATACCCAATGTGAATACACAAACTTTTTGTACTCACTCGTACTATGCCGGGCCGCCCTGGAAAGTACGGGGTGGCCAATGAGCTCCGCGACACCTTCAGCTGGTGTCACATGTGCTTCATCAAGTTTTGGGAAATCCCACACGCTATTTTTGGTGCACCTTGTATCCTACTTCAGCTCATCGTACCTACATAATCTGCGTCTGACAAATGAAGCCAACTGAACATGCAACAGAACTTGTCAGACCCCTTCCACAATGTAAGAGAGGGAGTAACTAATTTAGTTATTGAAGTAGGTTAAAGCAACATTAAACGAAGTCTTTACACAGTGTGTAAAGGGCAAATGCTGATTTCACCCCTCCCTTCAGCCAGGAGCAGAAATGTCAACCTATCGATAATGGAGTTGGTACGATTCTGTCAAAGGTTGTGCTGTTCAGCTTTGCTGCACTGAGTCACACAGTGGCGGGAATTTTAATGCAGGCGCGCAAAAGGTAGAAAGCGAGTGCTGGGATCTGGGGGGACCACGACGGTGTTGTCTTTGTTCTGGATTTTCCGCAACGACACCCCAGCCAAGAAACTCCTACGGTGTTCATTGGAGCGAGGTGATGGATTGGGCGAACTTTGACAAATTCCCTCCTGAGCGAAAAGGGGGAGGTGAGATGCGGGTTATACTAGTACAACCTTATCATAAATAATGTTTTTCCAAACATCCAATGTTCCAAGTTGCTAGTGTGCAAGATTGCTTTTTCCACCACTATGCACGGCAGCGGTTTATTTCTTCTTCTTATTTCTGAAAAAGAGTCAATCCTTTGCTGCTGATGAGTAAACAAACAAAGTGTTGGTATTACTACATAACCCTTGACACTTCGGCTTCAGACATGGTTATGAAGGATGGTCTCAACAGTTGCAGATACGGTAAACAAAACTGCGTCGTGACACCAAAATCTAAAGATACCGCATTTCCCATTGTGATGTCAGATTCTTTGGGCGACAACTGACTTGCTCAATCAGACATTCAGTAATTCAAGGTATCTTGTTTTTACTTCAGCAACTAATTGTCAGGGTCACCTGTTCTCCAGTAACTCCAAGTCGAGACAGCTGATCCCAGAATGCTTATCACATCTGGTTAACAGACCATCTGAGGGGCTCACGTGTAAACACCAGTCTCAGGGTCTTGAGTACCATTTGTAAATGTACCTTAAGTTTGCGAAGAGCCTGAATGGCAGGTACTTTTGAGCCTCGCTGCTCTGCAGCCATCGCTGTTCAATATGCAAAATACAGTGCGTTCATTTTCGCCTCAGTAACTCCTTAAACTCTTCTAACGAGACATGACTGCTCTTGGACATGAGCGCTTTAGGACGCCCCGGTACAACGACTGGCACGACAAGGGGACCGTCGACGTCGTCTCTACCGACGAAAGGATTGTTCTCTTCTCGATCGCATTTTCTCCTCCTTGCCCTCGTCCACAATAGCGCGCCCGAGACTTCTTAGCGAAGAGCAACGCACTTCCAGCTGTTGCACCTTCTGAAACAAACCGTAGACAGAAAAAAAAACTTTGGCAGACCAAACTTTCCAGCGTTAAAACGTCTAAAACCTTTCGTGTCTATCTTCAGTAGATACATTTTCCAAAAAAAGGAACCTCTTTCGGTTGCGCTGCAGGACAGCATTTTCCTTTCAATGGCATAACTAAAAGCCAGACGTCTTTTAAAGGAAGAGGCTCAATTACCAACTGGCCCGACGCCCACCCCGACGCCCATTTCAGCCTCGCCTTTTAAGTGTGATCTTTGGGCGTCCACAACGTGCCGAACTTGAGCAGCCTGACAAGAAAAAAAGTGGAGAGACAAAGTGTCTCCATCAGGCTAAAATCATCGTCTGGGACTGAGTCCCGTTTGCTCTGGCCAATCTGGCCACTGTGACCACGGGGCCCATTTGTGCGGGAGGGTAAACGCACCCTAAGAGAGAGAAATTTGAAATTGATGTATACTGATGAAAGGAGCGTAAGCACTTGGGTATTCGCTACATTTTGAACGGCTGCGTGAGATGAAAGGGTACACTTCTTCCTCACTCTATGACGTGCATTGATCTACACGCGCAGATTGAGTCAGCCCACGTAGCGTCAGTGTTTCATGCATTACAATGCCAGCTTTGGGTCAACTGTGTGGCTTACATGGACACATGCGGGCGATGAGGACGAGGACGAGGACGACGACGACGACGACGACGAGGATGACGGCAGGGACGTCCTTGCCGAAGTGACATGACGGCAAGGTCAGTAACTACGTGCAAGCGACGGAATACGGAGCAGCCAAAAAAGTTCTGTCGCACGGTTTGAAATAGGCCCTGAAGTCCTCCGTGATGATGGCGTGCGAGGCCATCAACTTAAAAATTGAGCTGGATTCCTGCAACGTCTGGCCAAGGATATGTGGAGTGAGATACCAAGGCCAGAGGACGTCACTTTTAATAAATGTGGTTGAAGAGCTTTCGTGTGATGCACGTAGAATGAGTAATGCTGCATATACGAGCAACTCTATTTCTCACTTTGCCCTGCACTCTAAAACTAAAAAATGAAAATTCTAACTCTAGGAAGAGGCGGTATTCTTATTATATTTCTTTGGTCGTAGGTCCGTATCCAGCCTCATCCAGATGACTCTTTGAGTTCTTCTTTTTAATTTTTTTTGTCTCTTTGTTTTCGAAGAACAAAAAACTTCAAAACAACCTTCAAAAAATTCCACAGGCCCCTGCCTTCGGGTCGCCAAAGTCCCTCGAGCTGCAAAATTCAATTTGATGAAAGATATCGTCAAATAAAACCAACTGTATATATGCAGTGAGTACGGGAATTATTCGGACGGTCAGAGGAAAAGAAGCAACTTTGACATGTAAGTAACTGCATGCCTTGAGACGAGCAAAAAGTATTAGAGTATATGTGCAAAATTTCACAGGAAAAACATCAACAGAACAAATTAACAGAGCAGTAAGTAAAGCAATTCATGTACGGTACGTGTCTATTAGACCAGATCAATTCTTTTGATCTTTTGCGACATGCTATGTTCTGCTCGAGGCTACATTTAAAGACGTTCTAGTCAAATGAACTGAAGAACTAATCAGTTTGTCGGTTCCCCCTCTCTGCCTTCCAAATTTTAAAAACAGAGTACAGAATGATGTTACTAAGTCAACAACTCAAATTTGATGTGAACCTGCTTAGCAACTTCCTAGAACTTCAGCACTGCAGTCAAATGCAATTAAAAACAAAGTGTTTTTAGCTTTCCCCATGACCTTCAAAATCCGGACACCTTGTAGTGGTCTGAATTTATATACCAAGACTTTGCTGCACAAGAGGATGGTTCAAATTAAAAAAAATATTGGGGCTACATCATCATTAAGCATTAGGCCACAAACTCAAAACGCACTCGGCGAAGTTCCGAAATATTCATTTATTGGTCTAGCTTAATGTCGGTACCATAGAGCAGTTGAAAAAAGTATTCAGGCTGAAGGCTCAGCACAGTCCTGTCCAGTACGGTGAGGTTATCCCAAGACGAGCTCAATATACTCTCCATAGAAGAAAGAGCTGGGGATGGTACTTCAATGGTTCGGAGCAATCCTCATCCCTAGTTCTAGCAATATCTGATGTCTTCGCACCTTTGTATATCTCAGTGAGTTTCAACTCATTTTCCACTGCTGTATGGTCCAGATGCTCATTTACACGTACATAATGCTGATGTGACGTCTGTCTGGGCAAGCAGGACTGTACGCCCGATTTTTGGATTTTGAAGCTCGCGGGCATTGACACCCCGAGGACCAGGCGGGTCGAGGAGGGTGAGGTTAAGGGATTGGAGGAGGCCTAGGGGTTGTCAGGGGAGAGCAGCAAAACACAAAAGAGAAAGTCTAGACTTTGGCCTGATGGATACTTGTAGTTTTATGTCACCTTTTTTGTTTACTACTTCCCAAGTTTTCTCTACCCTGCACACATTATTTCGTGCAGTGCAAGGTCAAGTGCCTTAGAGTGCTGTAGCGGCCAGCAATGTGAAGCGGGCTGTTGGGCAGGTGGAGCGGGTCGTATGGCAGCTGCAGCTTATGTGCAGCCCGCTGGAGTTGCTGTAGACTGCAGCCATGCGATACAGCACTTCTTCACTGCCCGCTCACAGTGCATAAGAACTGTTACTAAATGGAAAAAGTGACGTCAAGCCCGGAGCATAAATGTACATACGGACGTATGTACATTTCTTCCAAATAACTTTGTCGCAGCCATTTTTTTGCTTGTTGTTCTGTTCCTCTTTTAATACGGACATTTTTCATGTGCAATTTTGCACAGATATTTTAAAATGAGTGAGAAAGAACTTCTCTACTATACCTTTAGCTCGTTTCAAGCACTGATTTTAAGAAGTACACTACAAGTAGCATTCTTGTCTGATTGTTCAAATAATTCGCTGTTACAGATCATGCATGCGAGTCCTTGTGCACTGCTGTGGAACTGCTCGATCCTGGCCGACAGTTACTTGGGGTGGCGAGGAAGCATTGTCGGGTGCCAAATACATGTAGACACAATAGATGATCACTGTTACATCTTGCGCCCTCCGGCTGTTTGGGCTTGCTTTGTGACCACCACAATGCAAGAGGTCACGAATCATCGTCCTTCGGAGGTCACACCGAGATGACCCCAGAAGGAGGTCGTCCGTCTGCACCAGGCGCCAATCTCGTGGCGCCACGGCACACACTCTGTCCGTGTCCTCGGGCAGAGGCCTCAAGTCCATGAGGAAGAACTGTCACCCAGACCTCGACAGGTCGTCCGCGACTGTGACTGTCCTTATGAGGCCAACAGCCCGACAGCTTTCCAACCGACAAGCGAGGGACGTCGTCCAGAAGAACATCTCTAGCATCGTCAAGGTCCCTCTCCCAGAGCATCCTCACGGTGCCGTCGAGGATGGTGACGGAGACGAGACGCCCGAGGCTGCTGCACTGCACTTCCTTGTGCGAAGCAATTTGTAACACGCTAACGACATCTTTAAAGCCCCTGCTCTGCCACCCCACCCCAGGTTGCACAGACTGCAAGCTTAATCCCGATGGAAATGAGTACAACCAAAGGAGGATTGTCTCTGCTATTTGGAAAATGCATTGTTCCATGAATGACGTCTACCTAAATTCTGCAAATCCCAGATGAGTGAGGCAAACAAGACAAGGAAGGAAGGGGAGGCTGAACCACTTCACTTGGAACACTAAATTCCCACCGGAAGGAGGAGAAAACGAGGTGAATTCGCAAAGTTCTCGAATCAAGGAGCTCCGCTCATGAAGTTGGAAAGTGAGAAGCAGCCAGGGAAAGAAAGGATTTATACCCAGATGCATCTTTCTGTCTTTGAAGTGCCCCTGAAGCCCGCAAACCCCAAATCTACACAGTCTTCTCGCTATTTCTCTGAAAATGCTCCTTAAGGAAAATCTGTCATGTTTTTCTTCGGCTGTTTGCTTGTCTGCGCTAAGGATGGTGAGAGATGCCGCGTCATCAGGTTTCACTAAGTAAACAAAGCCTCTCGCTTGCTCTCCTCAATATATCAGCATAACTTGCATAGACTGCGAAGCAGGCGAGCGCTTGTTTGAAAGGCCCTTGCATATTGAAGAACTTGGAATATGGTGCACGCGTAAGCTACACCCTGGTCGGCGGAATCGTTCTGACGGATGCTCAAGGGCCACGAATAAATGGCAGACAAGATTTCCCCGCCACTTCTCCGACACGATGAATCATGAGAGGCACTGTCTAGCCATTGTAATACTGTAAGTACGTCGTATTACATACTCCTTTCACAAAAGATTCCCTCTGTCCCTTACTTTCTTCTTTCCTAAGGGTTTTTTTTCTAGCACCATTCTGGCGAATACAGGGAAGAAGAAGAAAGATTTCCCGCCAAATCTCTAGAAAAATGGAATGCAAACACACGAAAAATGGAAGACTAAGAAGCTGCTGCTTCCAGCTGATCCTTACACCATCTGCGAAGGTGTCTGTATATGAGCTGCAGTACAGTGGGAGACGGAGAAAAATGAGAAGTCTTATTTGGACGACGGAAGCAGGAGGAAAAAGCATTCATGCCTTTACCGTGTTTTTGCTGAGCAAATACAATGTGAGACTACCACAAAGGTACGTAAATGTAAACAGGGACGACGGGTGCAAGAACAACGGGCGCCCCCCCTCCCCTCCGGTACCCCCCTCGGGGTTTCCAGTTGTTCAACAGCCCGACAAGTGCATCGTACATCGTCTCGTCAAGCCCGCCCTCCCTTGCCAGTACGCATGGGAGGGAGGTTTTACATAAGCCGCAGATTGAATTTAGACCCTGTCAGTCAATATGAGACGAGGCAGAGTAATGAAACAAGAACGTTTCACTCGGAATTGCTCGACCTAGAAAAACAAAGGCAAAGATTGTCTCGGAAATGTGTACAGTGACGTACTTGCTGCATCAAATATGCACTCTTCAGCAGATTCTCAGCATTTTAACCTTCCAAGTACTTGTAGGAAAGTTTTAATCTGTCACTACTCTGCCACACGGGCACTGCAACGAAAGTGACAATTGCTCACAATGCAATCCTGCCGGAATCTCTGATGATTTGGCACCGACCCTGCTTACTGCGTACAAGGAGTAGTACTTCTATTTATTGTGTGTACAGCTTCAAATACATAGAGCTGCCTTGTTTACCCAGACTAAGTCTTTGGCAAACAGATGCATTCCCCTGATCCCCTCTTTCTTTCCCTTTTTTTATACTGTGCCTATTTTCCTGCCGAAGCCGCCAGAATTTCATTACTTCCGGATTAGCCGAATGCTCCACCTTCTCCTCCGTGGTGACCAGGGAAACGGAGACTTTCCATGTTGAAAGTTGGAAAGTTTCGCACCTCGGCAAAGCGTTCCTACCACACAAGTACATCGTGACGTACATATTGTAAACACGGCTGCAAAACGTAAATCATCCCGGAGAATCACGCCAACGTGAATGTCGTCGAGAGCAGGACAGCCCAAGGATGGGAGAGGCCAGGCAGACGTTGACATTTACCTTCGGTGAGTGGAGGAATCAGTTTTCTCCACGGCCAGATAACTCCATTTTTTTCTGGGTGAGTGAGTGAGGCAGCCAATGCGGGTGTGACCCTGTCATTTTCGCGGCTCTCTCAAGCTTTCTTCTCTCTGCCCTGTACGTAATTTAATTCATTCGTCTCTTCCCCCTACATTTTTCCCCATCTAAAAAGTGTCTGCCTTTCAGCATGTCGTTTTAAATTCAGCGATAACAGAAAGCAAAGTGGCCGCCAGGGAGGACTAAAAACTTTGCATTCAAGCGTGGCAGAAGATTTCTTCCCCTCCTCCATTATTATAATCATATATTCAGTTCCCTAGGATAAAAGACTTAATAAGATCAAACTGGCATCTGTCCAATGCTGCTTGATTTGTGGGTCAAATTTTGCCACCTAGAAACATAAAGAATGCGCGAGCAACACATTGCAGAGGTGACAGGAAGACCTTCATGCTGAGATTTTACAATCATCTGATTCGACATGCATGGAATTCCTGATCCCTCAATGTGCTCAAGACGACCTATGCGTACAGATCTTCTCAAACAGTCAGAGTCATCGTCCCGTGTGGCCTTAACTGACTCAGTCGAGATTGGAATCGATACGACGAAGCATTTGTGGAGGACACCAGAAGTTAGCATTGGCGCAAAATGATTTAGTTCTGCTCCGCTCCAATGTGAATGCAATGTGGGTCAGCAAAAATTGAGCCCATGCAGTGAGCACAACCATGGCGGAGCCGCTCAACTTCCCTAACACTCCTTGGAGTAGAAAGGAATCAAATCTCACAATATGTTACAAACAACGTTAGCCTGGCAGATCGGCATCTGTGAGGAAGAAAGTAATGTTCACTTTGCTGTACAGGGTGCGTGTAAGTTAGCTTAACGAGGGATCTCATTTTGGCTCCCCCCTTGCTGAAAAAACCATTTGCGCTGGAAGCATCTGGAAATTCAACAAAAAAACAAACAACAGATCTTTAAAGATGTTCTCATCTCATTGTCCATTGCCGACAATCACAGAGATGAGTCAAGTGGTGCTGAAGGAAAACTGAACTTAGTTTATTTTACCTCTAAGCCTAACCTGACCAAACCAACCTAACTAAACTAATCTGATTAACCTGACTAACCTAAGACATCTACGATGCGTTCCCCTTAAGCACCTTAAATACCCGTAGACGTGTAATTTTCTCGTGTAATATCCACATGCTCATGTGCTTGTTTCAAGCTCCTCAGCCAGATTGGGGGGAAGGTCAATGTGACGATAGCCCACGCACCCTGTAGTAGCAATGCTGTCCTTTCTCTATTGTATAGGCCAGTGTTTTGCTGTTACACTGACGTTCACCAGCGGCAACATAAGTCAGAGCCCCATTAGTGTTTCTCGCTGAGGAAAAAAAAATGAAAGCAGCGGATGAGGGAAAAAAGTCCTCCGTGAAGGTCAAAAACCCAGTTGACTAATTGGACATCATGGACTACGCGATGGCCGCTGCTCGTTTGATCGAATGTCTGCCCAGTGTTTTTCGAGGATGTTTTCGAGGCTGACGATCGATGTGTCCCGGTAAATCGGGTTTCCAGCTCGGGTGTCGGACAGCTTATGCACAATGAAGCAGGCAATGAAACGTACGAGGCTCTCACACATTGAGCCCGGGGAAAAGGGGGATCATTGTTGCTCGAGACGCCTTGCCATTTTGTTGGGGAACAATGCAGCGTGATCCTGAACGGGGATCGACGACGGGCGTTTGGCTCCATCTTGGGATGGGTCATTAAGATGAGCAAATCTGTGCCTAATGTTGGCCGAGGAACTACACTCGTCAGGGTCGATGATATCGGCTTCGGGACACCTCCGGCATTTTTTAGGGATAATTCACCCTCGGTGCTACTCGCAATGAGGTAACCTTGAACAATATCACTCTAAAGAATATCTGCTACCATGCAGCACACATGAATGGGAGCTAAATGGCCTGCCGCAATCTGCTGACAGCAATCGACGCCAATGGCAGATGTGAAAGTGCGTTTTCCCCGTAATGAGGGGGCCACGGGTGGAAGGGAAAAGATCCATTTGAGGACATGCAAGGACGTCCATACATACGCACTGTACAGTACATGTATGTGGAGGACGTCGGCATGGACGAGGCACAATGGATAGACTCCCATTTCAGGTACGGGAGCATCGCAGTGATTGTCGCATTCTCTGGTCGACAAAGAGACTGCGCCAGGCTGAAATATGCCCTTGGACTGCACAGTTTTCTCACTGTCAACTATGAGTATGAAGATTGGAACGCGTACGGACAGAGGTCTTTCTCCCTTTACTCCATGAGACACTTCTTGATGTTGTTCCAGCTTCCAAAATTGGCCTGCGATGTAAATGAAGTCGCATGGAGTTGTGTGCGTAGTACGTCCTGGAGTGGAAGAAGTTCTTCTTTTTGCTACTTTGTTGTCTTCAAGCAGCCTCTAGATCTGGCTTCGTCCCAAATTCGGTCTCACTTCGTAAGTGTCCCAACCAATCCCCCAAAATACAGTGTGATCCATATTTATCTCGCTGAAAGAATGCCAGTCCTGAATGAAGCGAAGCCTGGCAAGAGTCTTAAGGCATCACACAATGTATATTACAAAAAAGAAGCATCACCAAGATTGGACATGTTTTCGCCTTGCTGAAGGGTGCAAAGCTGACCTCGACGACCTTGACAAAGATAAACAAACAAGTCTGGCACCTTGACCAACATTTGGCACAGGCGTCCCGTCCGGAATGATTCATCCCCTTTCCTCGGATGCTGAGTGCCAGTCACCCTGTAGGTACGCACAGATTGAGGAAGTCCCATTGTTTTGTGAGAGGTCAAAGACAAATTGGCCAAACCGCGACAACCAACGCCCTCCGCGACCCAGGACCTCGGCACGCAGAGAAGAGAGCGAGAGAGACAGATCTGGATTGCTCTGTCCACACCAGCAATACTTTGTCACGTCAAACGTTCTGTCGTCCTGTTTCTCTCTGCTTCTTCCTTGTATGTGTTGTGCAAGCTTTTCTCTCTCCCTCCAACTCTCTGTCACTCGCCTCCAATACATCGATAAGGAGAAAGCGCTAGATGAAAAAAGCAGAGACGCATTATGTTTAGGGCTTGGTCATCCCCTTTTCTTCCAAAAGGAGGAGACCTCTTTAGCTTTTCAGTCCGCAGGGTATTATAAATCTAAAAGGCACTCCTTACTTCCCAGCGTGCACTAAAGAGCAGTGTGTGAATGTTGCTGTCACTCGAACTTATCCTGATGCGCTGATGATGCTCTACTTTCTCAGCAGTTCTACACTAGTTGTGGGTATTCGTGTACATCCATCGAATGTCAACAACGTCCTAACGGAAAAGATCGTGCTGGCTCGTTCGTTACTGCTTCTGTCTGTGAGAGTACAGGGTGAGTCAGCATTTACATGGTGACGAAGGACTTAGAGGCGGGATTTTTAGGCGATTCTGCTCTAGACTGCTCATACCGCCCTCTCAGTAGGGGTGGATCGGGCCATTTTTTTCGGGTTTCTGACCAGTCGGACTAAGAAAGTTTCGCTTTCGGGTCGGCCCGCGGGCTTTCGGGCCAAGTACAGAATGTTATGGCTGGACAGATCATTCATTGGACATGACCTTATTGCTTCCTTCATGGAAAAAATTTTGAGAAAACGAAGGTGCCTTCTTCCTTCAATTTGTGCACGTTCTGAAGTTGATGTAAACAATACGAACTAGATGTAGCTTAAGGCCCTCAAAAGAGAGAGGTGCTGCACGTTAGTCCACAGAGGTGGACCTCACTCAACTTCTTTGGCTTTTCCTTTGTCGACTTCACCCTTCAAATGTTGCCTGGCCGCAGACTTGGCCTTAAAAGTTCGGGTTAGGCTTCGGGCTTTGGGCTTTCAGGCCGGCAAAAAAACGGCCGTCGGACATTTGGCTTTCGGGCTCGGGCTGAACCCGAATCCACCCTTACCTCTGAGACAGAGCTGAAAACAGCTCAGCGGATTTTTGTAGGGTGCAACGTGGGGACCTGAGCAGTCTAGGACAAAGTCACCTAAAAATCCCCCCCCCTGATGGATAATACGTGTCACACACACGTGTCAATTGATTCATTCGAGCAAGTCGGAAGTCACCACGTGGGCGCCTGTCAGACAATTGGATAATTAAGCCAAGTTTTACTGCTATGTGAGTGTAGACAGCTTGGACTGTCATGCCACCGCAGCTTTCCCCCGACACGCGGATTGTCCCGGGTCACCCTGTACGTCAGACGGCTGTACTTCCATGACCTCGTGACGACAAGGAGTAAAGTAGAGCAGGTGATTGGCTTCGTCTAACATGAAGGGATACATTTTAAGTACACAATAATGCCGCCCCCCTTCCTCCCAACCAGATCCAACGCAGTCGGGAGAGGTCATAGAGATTGTGCCCATCAATAGATGTTTCCCTTGAGAGCGCCTTTCCCTCTTCTTTCGTGTCTGTCCCATTCTTCATCCTCTTTCCTCCTTCTACGTAAAGGTAGGAACCACCAAGGCAACTTTGATTTATTTCGCCTTTAAATCTAGGAACTCTGGCAATTTCCTCCGTTTCTCTTGCTACATAGACTTCTTCTCAAGCCCCCACCCCACCCCAAATCTCAAGATTCATTGAACCTTATGCACGAGTAATGTGGCTTACAAGCAGGTGAAGGACTCCCACGTGTACCTTTGGCATGGCCTTCCAGAGGATACCAATCATTGAGAAATGCACAAGTTGGCTGGGTCGATCTGCTGGCATCCATGCTGCTTAGTGAAACTAATTGAAGGAGTTTTTTTTATCCTTCGCAGACCCCTGACTGTTCACTTCCAATTATTTTCTTTTGATAATGCAAGCAAGCCAGGAAAAGAGGAAAGCTGGGAGATCCTAAACCAGATCTCCCATTACGCATCTAATAACTTCAGCAAAGTTGGAGAGGGTGGAAAAGGCAGATAGAAAAATGAAGAGATTTTTGACAGATTGAGGAGGAACGAGCCATAGCACGCATTAATTTGGTATGCTCCGTGCAAACTAAGATTGAAGGCATGCCACTCCCTTGACGGCTTCCAGGGGGAAAACATTTCCTGCAGAAGGAGAATTACGTGTGACGTTGCCATTAATTTCAACTTTGTATTCTGGAGCCCTGTACAAAACGTACATGTTGCGCCTCGGAACATTTATTATCCTTATTCGGCATGCAGGCGCCAAAAAGCTGGATGGCAATACTGACTTTTTTTTCAGGGCATCCTCCTTGAGAGGTGCCCAATGAATGATAAGCAGAGGCGGGTAAAGCGATCTCCCGGAGAAAAGCAGCAAGTTCTTCCGTGATTCTCGAATGTGGTGCATCACGACAAGTTTGTACGGAGCTGCTTACGAGGTTAGGGATGATCAGGTGGGAATGGCTCGAGCTCAATTCCGGTACTGGATCTCCCCCCCCCCCCTACTTTCAATACCTGAGTTCGTCCATGAGCGAGCCGAACATATTACAACACGCACACACCGCGAGCAGTAGCCGATCAGGTCAGACTGTTTGTCCTTGCACACCGACTGGACTGCAGAACCTCCACTGATGCTGACTTGGTGGCATGAGCAATCTGCAGCGAAATCAACTATTTCTCCCAACTCTACTTCCAACGGATGAACCACCATGCGCTTGTCTCTAGTAGTCAGAATCAGAAACAGTGCAATTGGTGGTGTTTTGTTCAATAAATTGGCACTGGAATTAGCAGAAAATCCCTTTTCAGGCTGCCAAAAATAAATTTTTCTTTATCTATCTTTGAAAAACCCAACCCGGGTACTCTGATACTTGGTCCTATTCGACGGGACCACTCGAACTTTTATCGTTCACTAGACACGACCACCTCTAGCGCACATCTTCCATGTCATCCTGTCGCATGTGCATTATATGGAGCACGAACTTCGTTCATGTGCCTTACCTGGAACTGTTTTCTCTTCATCACCATAAACACAACATGCGAGAATCGGAGGAGAACCTCAGTGGTTTTCTCAAAAGGACTTCTTCTCTTTGTCCGCGTCTCTGCGAGAGATCTGCAAATGCTGACCCAGCTTGCCATTTAGTACTGGACAGCAACAAAGATGAGAGATAAATTCGGGAAAGTCCCGTCCAACCTTGAAGTGACTGCGAAGTCACTACTATACTATACTATAGAAGATATGTCCTCCGCCGAAGACAGGCAGAGGAGGTACTTGGGGGAGAGACGCCTCAGCTCGACGAGACAAGTACTTTCACGGACCTCCACAGCCAGCGCGACGAGATCTTCTAGTCTAGTCTCTACAGTATGTCTCGAAAGTTTGTGCACCCTCTCTGAGTAAACAGTAAGGTTGATTCAGTGCAAGATTTATTCGCGGGCATCAAATGACTCGTGCTGACTCGTGGAACTCCGCTCTGTTTGTGTCTCCTCGCAAGCAAAATATTGAAGTTTCGGGACACCCTGTAGCGGAGAGAGCATCTGAGAGGCCAATCTGTCTCGTTGAGAAGTGCGAGCCTCCCCGCCAAGTCTTCTCCGTGTGAAGCAAAGCAAAAACTCATTCTTGCCAATATTAAGTCTGGCTATAGAGTTATTGGCATTCATCGAGGTCTTCTGTGTGATCACCAATTGATGAGCATTCGCGTTACCTCGTTCCGACTTGAAGACGTCGTTCCAGGAACGGTTTCTCGAGCGTTATTTTCCCTTTAAACGCCATTAACAGAGCCTGAAAAAGCCTGTGTTCCTCAGAGCGAATCTTTTTATTGGCCCCTTACGTCGTCATTGATGCTGCTCGTGCGATTTTTGCTCTTCCAACTTTCCGCATTTGAAGTCAATGAACCGCGACCTCTTTTTGTTTTTTTGTTTCCCTCTGCTCTTACCTCGCCTGCACTGCACAAGGGCGCTACATTTTGCAAAGGAGGCGAAAAAACGCTTTCTTTCACTCACAAGGAAAGCAAATTAAATGTGCCGTTAGCCTATCTGTGTGTGGAGGAGGGAAATGAACGCTGCCCCTGTTCTATGGAAACTCCCCACTCATTCCGTCTGCCCACAAATCTCCGAAGAGAAAACAGTTTTATGAATATGCAGACATCTTACTCAAGGTGGCTTCCTCACTTCGAGCTCCGTAATAGGCAATGTACTATAAGTAATGGCCTTTTATCTCTCCTCAAGTTCCGGGCTCGGTCGTGGCCAACCCAAACTGCCCCGAAATGACTCATTTTTTGACGCAATAATCCAGACAGGTGTTTTGCTGCTCCTCATGCAAATGTGTTGTCAGACGACAGAAGAGGAGTCAGTTGCTTTTGCTAAGCCATCGACAGACGGATCGATCTCATGTCGTTCTCCGAGATAAGAGGGAATAAGAGCAGACAAAAAGTTCTCATCTTTTCCCCAACTAGCAATTGATGAGAAGGGTTTTCGATGTGGGCAGAGAGAGAGGGAAAGTATCGTTGTCTCTCTCTCTCTCTCGCCCTCACGTGCACACAACTGAATTCTGCACTCGTAAGCAATCGTTAGTAGACGAAGAAAAACATAAGGCTGCTGGCAAATATCGGATACTCGGATCTCCGTGTAACCTAAGCAGAACTCTTTTTTTTTTTTTTTTTTGAGCGAATTTTTCTTCTGTTTCTTCTTCGCAATTACACTTTTTCATGGGTGCTTTAGTTCCTGGCCGCGGGCAGCGAGCGAAGATCTGCGCTCCCGTGATCGCGCCCGTACCTCAACTCCGTCTCTCCGAGCTTTTGCCTCACGTTGCAGCAATGCTAAAATGTGGTTAGAAACTCGATCGTCGAGAACGACAACGGCACGCACTTTTAGCCCCGGACGAAGAGGAGGAGGAGGAGGGGGGCAGCAGCAGCAGCTACTGCAGGACATAAGTGCATTGTTGAGGTTCGGTGCACACATGAAATAAATGTCTTCATCTCAAAGCTCCTGTTCATGTCCCACTCCCCCCTCTCTCTGGCGTCATTCGCTTTCGTGTGGTTGATACTCATCGTGACGTTCACCCTCTTTGGCTTTTTGCGTTTTCTGTCGACGGCGCCGGGGGTGACGGCGACGTCGTCATCCCATTATTTCTTCTGGCATTCATGTGGCATTTTGCCGATAATCGATTCGCCATTCGGCGTACAAATTTTCAACTTTTCCTACCTTGCTCCAGTAGCTTCGTGACAACATTTCTTGTTCCTCCGGTAACAGCCACCGATGCTTCCAGCGACTGCTTCTCGGCGATCAAATCCCGGAGGTACTCGACGGTCTTCTCGTCGCACATCCCGCCGCCCGAGCTGACAGAGGCGGCCGTGGCTGCGGCCGCAGCGGCCGCGGCGACTGCGGCGGCCGTGGCAGCGGATGAAGAGGGAGTGGACTGTACTTTCCTGCCCCCGCTGCGGGTGCAAAAGGCATGCTGTTGTTGTTGTTGTTGCTGTTGTTGTTGTTGCTGCTGCTGTTGCTGTTGTTGCTGGTGGTGCTGCTGCGGCCTGGCAGTCTGAGGTGGCATCATCTGACCAGCCGCCGCTGCTGCAGCCGCAGCCGCAGCCGCGGCTGCTGCCGTTGGTGTCGCAGGCAAGACCAGGTGAGAAGCGGCCAGCAACTGGTCAGACACAGACATGATGTCACTCTTGTACAATTTCCTCTTTCTTCTCTCTCTTCCGATCTCTCTCAGTCCAATTAACTTCTGGTCACGTACGCACGCTCCTTTATTTACTCTGTCATGAGTTGAGTAGGAGCCAGAAATGGAAGTTAGCAAATGTACTGGAAATCGTGGTCACGTCGCCTCCTTGCACAAACCCTCACGAAGGACTGAAGGACGGAGAAAAATGCGAAGACGACGACGATGCAAGGAAAGAGAGAGATGAGAGGGGAGGAAGGAAAAAAGAGAAGTGGAAGGTGAGAGGGAGATGAAAGGGAGAGGAGCAAATGAAGAAAACTGTGAGGAAGAAACATACTGGAATTCATAGCATACGCACTTGTACGTGTTCCACCGGTGCACGCGTGTTCAGCGCCGCGTCCGTCACCAAGTGATAGCAGGAGCAGCGTGGACGTTGGCGGAGAGAGAGAGAGAGACAGACAGAGAGAGAGAAAAAAAGATATTGGCAATGACCTGTGCAGTTCTCAGCTCCGCTCTACCGTGGTGGTGGTCGCGGCGACGAGGAAGCGCCAAATGCCTTCTTTGCACGACAAGAGCATTGGCCCGACTAGAACGGCTTTCTGGGAACAGAAAAAGTCCGCGGCGATGGCAATTGGAGGAGGAAAACCCCGATTTTAGCTGGAGCGGCCTAATTTATTATTGTCCCTCAATGTCCGGACGCCGGATACAAGAGTGCGAGTGCGATGGGGATCTCTTAAAGTGAAGCAGCGGGCATTGGGTGAGTCTTCGACTATCGGAAATACGTTGGCAAAAGCTTTTCAACGGACAAGAGACCGCAGCGCTGCACGACAGAATAACTGACTGCTCTCGTACCATTTCTTTCTTTTCCTTCCGTCCTAGAGATGGTGACATATCATGGTCCACGGTGGCGGTCCACCTTGGACAGGTCCAGCGGACGTATTGGAATGATTCTACATTAATTTTGGATGTTTGAGCGGTTTTTTTTCACGAAGATTCTTGTCTTTTCTCCAGAGCGTGTAGCAAAAAGGAGGCCAGCCAGTGAGAGCCAGAATAGTGGCTGCCGATGACCTCATCTCGAGAGGCAAGTACGTGGGCGTCGGCGACAGCCCGCAGTCGATTCCTGTAGGAGGAGAGAAGCATGGCTAATGTACGAGTACGTAAGTGACTTTAAGGAGACAATGACTATCGGCATGCAGAACAATCGTCTTCATCTTGTTGACACAGGACATCGTAAGGAGGAAAGAGCGGAACAGGACTATTGACGAGAATCACGCAACCTTTCAGCAAAAGGTTGCATGACTACTGGGTCAACCCTTGAGTGCTCTCGTGCGGTATACAACTTGCCTGGTTTGAACATGCTCCTGTGGCAGTCTTGCGGCGATGTTGTACAGGTTCCAGGCCCTGGAGAAGTTCACCCCGTCCAAGTGCACCAAATATCCGTCGGTTCCGTCCAACACCTTGCCGGGTTCCAGGGCGAAATTATCCATGAAAATCTCGGGTAGAAAGGCCTTCAGCCATTCCAAGTAGGAGCTTTCGTCGTCGTCTTTTAGGATTCTGCTCATGAGATCGGCCTCCTGGAGGCAGGGCGAAAGGAAGTCTGACCCGCTGGGTTCCCAGCCCAACAGCGGGCAGTTTTTGTCTGATAGAAAGTGATTGCGGGCAGAAGTGTTGATCACGTCAGACAACTCTGTGTCATTGACACCTGGAACGCACGAAAGTTCATTCACGTTCTGCTCTATGTTCTACGCTTGGCTCTCTTACGCCTTCTACTTACGTATAGCGTAGTCCAGAGCAAATATCAGTCCGAACGCTGTGTTTGAGTGGGTCCCCACCCTAATGGGGTAGGCCAGCGAGGGCAGATATGCCTTGTAGTTCGACACAATCTTGTCCGCAAGAAACTTTGTCCTACTGCTCCAGCCCTTCTCCTCGTCCAGTGGGCTGTCCAGCAGCGCCTGGTGCAGCTTGAGGTACCACGCCCAACCGTAAGTCCGTTCAAACAGTTTTTGGTACTTTTTGCTAAATGTGGCCAATTCTTCTTGCATCTTTTCTTCCTAGAAGGATTTTATAGGAGTTTCAGTCTCACCAGATCTGCACATTCTCCACGTGATAGGGGCGAATCTATCCGGGACAAGTTGTCAAGAACACAGTTGAACAACCCGCTTGACTGCCAACCACGGGACTACTGGACAGCGGGGGCAGAAAATATCATAGTCCGGGTTTCCTAGCTAATGTGCCCAAGGACACCAAACACCAGCAAAAAGTTTGCTGCAGATTTCCTTGTTGAGGTACTGATGGTTGTTGGTAAAGTACTTAGACTCACCGTGAACTGTTGGTCAAACAACTTTGCAACCTTCTCAGCTATCACAGTGTCTGGAAATTGGTTCATCACTGTCGCCAGCAGCCAATGACCGTGAACTGAAGAGTGCCAGTCAAAACAACCGTAGAACACCGGGTGCGACACTCGGGGACTCACGACGTCGGCTGAAGAGTTGAAGACCAGGCCTGTCTTATGCGGAAATTCCTGCAATTCTTGCCGCAAATTTCTCAAGACTCTTCTCGTTGCATTGAACGGCATAGTTGGTACGTACCTGTTTATGACATTCCAAGGGCAGCTGAGCCAATGCTGTGGCTGCTTCAGCGTTCAGCTCCAGAGCTTCACGAGGAGCCTCAGTTGCCTGAGTCGAACTTAGGAGCCACAAAACCATGGTCAGCGTCACCCACATACTTGTTGCACGTGATGTCACGGTTGTGATCACTGCGACGATGACAGAGCGACCGAGAGCGCACAGAATCCGGTCGGTTATTAAAGTCAGGCCACCGATTGGGGGACCTCCATTGTTTCGCTCTCACTCTTGACCTGACAGCCATTTGCCCGAGGTGATTTCACTCGCAGGGGCAAATTCAAACCGGTCCATAAGGAACGCTTGATAACCTTGCTTCTCCTTGGCCAGGGAATAACTGTAAGCATCTTTGTATTTAGCAGCAAGACGTGTGCAAAGGGGGAAGGGGCGTCTAGTAAGTAATACAAATTTAAAGTTTGTACAGCCTTTTGAGGCTTCATCGTGGCCATAATTAAAGTTGAAGGAGGCCACATCGAGACCTGAATTGTTAATTTTTTTAAAAAAAAAATAAACGTAGGTGGACGTTTTTTGTCTACTCGTTGTACTCGACAAAGTTAGGACGAAAATTTATAGGCTCCACTAGATAAAATCACTAGGTGAGTATTTCAAGCTTGCTTATCAGAAGGATCTCATCAGTATTGGTGTCACTTTTTTGTACCTGACAAACTGCGTGCTTCGCGTGTGGCTGGGCCAGTCGACTAGGGATGGAATCAGACTGAGCCCGAGCCTGAAGCCCGAAAACCGTATTGCTTATAGCGTTAAACTAACTTCTTCTTCTAGCCCCATGAGTCCGAAGCTTTGATGTTTGGAGCATGCACACCACTACGATTGGCCCACAACGAGAAGGGAATATTAGTACCAGTAGAAGCAGCAGCAAAGGAGTTGTTATTCTTCCTGCTACTGGGTGAGGTGAGGCGGAATTGTCGACTGACTTAATTTTTGCCCAAAACGAGCTGAATTTCAAGTCGACCAACAGAGACTGTCCCAGCGGCCGAAAACTGGGTTTCATCACTTACCTACAGATCACAGTGCAAATTTTAAAGACCCTGAAACAGGTGCACCCATGAATTTAATAGTGGTCTTTTCGCCAAAAAGTGTTTGCCTATGCTTAGTTCAATGCACAAGCTTCTTTGTGGGTATCTTGCTAATGTTGAACTCCCCTGGAAGAGGACAAGGACCCTCTCCTCGCTGTGTATGGTCTAATCTCACAAACTGACTATCTCGAAGACATTATTGCACGCGAGCGCCATCGTCGTGAAGAGGCTGAACTTATCTTGTACTGAAGTTGTTGATGGTTCTCATTTAGTGCTTGCAATTACATTTCAGTCACTTAAAATCCCGCTTCAGCCTAGTTGCCATTTCTCTTTTTAAAGGTTTATGGCACCCCTGATATGTAAATAACGTGCAACTTGAGTGACACCTTTCCTGACTTAGTTTTATTTCGAGCCGCAATCGGGTCTGGCATTGTCCGTTGGGGTACTTAAAAACTCAGCTCTGCTCCACATCAAGTCCAGTGCTGAGGCGACTCCTCAACATCAGAAGTGAGTCCATGGCTTAAGTCTAAAAATGACTGAGTTCAATTTGCGAGTCCGAGTCTCAATTTTCTAAAACAAACAAAAGAAAGTACGAAAAAAATGGCAGACGTCTTACTAGAGAAGTACAACTTCGTAACAGTGCTTTTGCCCCCTCCATACTTTATTGTTGGATCATGTTTCGTAGCAGGAAAATAAGTTGTGCAGCAGGACTGTTCTGACATTTCACTTGACGTTTCTTGCCAGAGATGACTCCCGCTGCGACGAACCCATACTCAGACGCAAGGTTTAGTCTCGAGTCATTGCTGGAGTTATTTTTCCCGGACTCGACTTCTCCAGCTCTCTTCCTTACATTACTACACGTGAGTCACTTTGCGAGACCAAGTCACTGACTCGTCACAGCCCTAGTCCAGTCAGATATAACAATAGTGAGTACAACGAACATGTGCAAATATGCACGCTGCCCTCATGTACGTGGGTCAGGATTAGTGTACGGTATTTGTAATGTCGTCTTAAACTAAATCCTCACATCAGTCACGCTAAACTTGTAACGCTTCTGCCGCCGCCTCTCGCTCTATAAGCGCGTGCACCATGAAAGTGGCCAACCAGTGAGTGGCCGCGTAAGTTCCATCGACGACTTCGTCTTTGGACTCCCGGACATGCTCGTCAGCCAAGGCGAAGAACCGGCGCCTGGAGAGAGAAAAAGGAACAGCAATGATTGACCTAACAAGGCAAGAGTTTCTACTCGTAGCGCACTTGTCCGAGTTAAAGGAGGCTGGCAGTTGCAACACTAGATGATAGAGGTTCCACGCTCTAGAGAAGTTTAATCCCTCCAAGTGCACCAGCTTTCCATCTGAGGGATCTGCGACTTGACCTGATAGACGTAGGTGATCCGACCTTCAGCTGTTATGGGACCATATGAGATGATTTTACCGGGTTCCAGATCATACGATCCATCAAAGAGTTGAGGCAGGAAGTCCAGGCACCAGGCAGCAAAGCTGTCTTGATCGCCACTATAAAGCAGGCCTTGAAGATCCGCCTCCTGTAGACATTGGGAGAGGAAATCAGAGCCACTGGGCTCCCACTCCAGTGGGCAGTTCTGGTTGTCATCGTAGAAGGAAGAGCTCACTGAGCCGATTAGACTTAAAAGCTCCACATCGTTCACTCCTAGTGGGAGTAAAAGATACGGCACAGCACTGGCAATACACACATTTTAACTTGAAGCTCACTTGTTGCGTAATCCAGCGCGAAGATGAGGCCGAATGCAGTGTTTGGATGATCTCCTGCTCTCACTGGGTACACCAAATTTGGCAAGTATTCCTTGAAGAGGTACGCGATTTTGTCAGTCAGTGGCTGCAAAGTTCTACTCCAAGCCCTGCTTTCATCCAGGGGACTGTCCAGCAGCTCCATGTGTAGCTTGAGCAACCACGCCCAGCCGTACGTTCTCTCAAATGCTGAGTTGGACTCTGAATCGAACACTTCCATCTCGACAGAGACTTTCTCGACCTAGAGTACAATGCAGTCGTATGGGACTCACATAGACTTAAACGCACACGCAAAGATTTTCCTGCCGTGAGCTGTTCATCCATGAGTTGTGCTACCAAGCTGGCAAGCTCAGTGCCAGGGAACTTGTTCATGAGGGCCGCCAGCATCCAGTGTCCATGGACAGACGAGTGCCAGTCAAAACAACCGTAGAAGATGGGGTGAATCTGGCGAGGACTCTTGAGATCATCGTCGCTATCGAAGATCAACCCATACTTGTGAGGATAGTCCTGTCAGCGAAAGGGATGAAACGACTTTCCAATGTACTAAAGTCCTCTCTGACTCTCTCGCTCTCTACCTGGTTGTAGCATTCAAGTGGCAGTTGAGCCAACGTGACCGCGGTGTCGTAGTCGAGAAGGAGATCACCATCATCCTGACAGCAGACGAAGGAGGACAACAATAGCATCGGCAACAACAACGACAACAATCCGCTCATCATTGTATCTACTACTATGACCTCACTTATCTTTGCCTTAACTCAAATCTACCACGAAATCGTAAACGAGCTCTCAATATCATAGCGCTGTCGTCTCCTGAGCTCCGTATCAGTAAAAGAGAGAGTAAATAAGTCGAATACGACGATGCCCCCGACAAATTTGTTGGTACAGAACAAGTGCAGTTTGCTCCAAAGTCCTTCAGTCCTTGCCGCAGGGTATAGTATGCGTAATGAATTTTTGCATGCTACTTCAAAACCATTCCATGACAAAGGGACAACTCTGATCTGGTTTAAATTTGGCGATTTTTTTTGTTGACTGTTGGCCAACAAATTGACGAAGATTTGGGTCAAAACAACGGAGCGTATCAGGATGGTGTCCCAAAAGGCTGAGTTCATCGCTCATCGGGCATGTGGGGATAATCTGGAGGTGACCAGAAACAAGGTTGGCATGAGCAGAAGGACCACCTACCTCTACAAAAAGTCTCCAACAGCACCTTGAAAAGACTACCATTGCCAGTCACCAGTCCTGACACCTTCCATGAAGTACAAGTTGATGTACAGCTTAAACAACCACCCAGAGAGGTCCTTTTGGGAGTTGGCCAGAATTCATGGGATATCTGAGGCCACAGTAAGATTTGCCAAAGATAAAGGCTTCAAATCTGCTGTCAGACAAAAAATGCCTCTGGAAATAAATGTCATCAATGAGTGATGCCTAATCAAAGCATCCAAGGCTATTGCTCAGCTCAAGAAAGGTCATCAAGGACTTCCCCTCATCTTCTCTGATGAAAAATTGTTTGTTGTGGACCACCTTTCAAAAAGCCACCAGCATCGACTTGTGATCAAGGGAAGCTTCAATAACCCATCTGGACCTAATGCCAGCAAGGTCAATGAGATGAAATTCAGCTTCAAGACCATGTATCCAGTGAAGATTATGATGCTAGTTGTTGTCTGAGAGGATGTTGGGAAGTGTCCACCCATTTTTGTTCCTGAAGGAGAAAGACTCAACACTAAGGGATATATCAAACTTATGAAGACAGTCTAGGCTTGGGCTGATGCCAGATATGGAGAAGAAAGCTTCATATTTACTCAGGATGGTGTAACACCCCACACAGCAAAGGTGACAACAAATTGGTTGGCCTCCAGCATGTGTGGATTTTGGGGTCTTGGAAAAGTGGCCACCAAATTGTCCTCACACCAATCCTCTGGACAAGGTAATTTGGGCTTATTCACAGGCAAGGGATAATTCCACTAGCCGTCCCAACATCAACAGCCCTGAAGGCCTCTATCAGGAAAGTGTGGAGTTGGATGCCAAAGAAGAGTGTCAAGAGTTGGTGCTGCCATTTCAGGTGAGATCTGGAGTCCTTAACCAAGAATGAAAGATCTTTAATTAGTAAAAATTAACGATAATGTGCAAAGTTTTGAATTACAAAAAATAAACTTTCTTCTACACTTGCTGGTTATGGGTCCAATGTCAGCATTTTTCAGTGCCTTTGAAAGTGCAAAAATTCATGATGCATACTGTAAAATTGACTCCACACACAGCTGTGGCAACTTCTAAAATGGGCACCTAAGATCGACAGTGGAGAGTCCCAGACACAATATTACGAAGACAAGTCGTGAGACTTGTAACTGCCCATTTCAACACTATAGAGCTCAAAAATTAGCTAGGAGCTCCAGTGACCCTGACATCCAGTGATTCAGATATATAATTGTCTTCAGAAACTTATCCTGATATCTGGTGATTGTAGCGTTTTTGCCACGTGTATAGAGTTGAGGCTGAGGCAGTGTCTAATTCTAGACTGGATGGTTTGTATTTGGCATCAGGAGTTTATATACATGTGGTCTAGGAAG
>JAAUXU010047550.1_pt1 | contig 29131 bp, 41 predicted proteins | sample 7278151 | NCBI WGS metagenome assembly JAAUXU01 (sample SAMN14350113, study PRJNA611818) | marine sediment metagenome | isolation source: surface marine sediment (1.8m) | place: French Polynesia: Moorea | collected 2018-08
AATGCCTGCTCCAAGTTCCGGACAAGAATCGAGTCCATGGTCGCCGCCAAGGGGGGTCACATCGAGTAAATCGATTGTCAAAAGTCTAATGTTTCTAAATTAATTTAATAATTTTTTTCTCCTGGCACACATTGTTGTTCTTAACGAAGTTTAAAAAATTCCGGATTTGGCTTACGAGCCCTGTACATGGAATATCATGCCAAATAATTAGAAATTTATTGATCACATGACTACCCATAGTCTTTCTTGTTGATCTGTCGACCATCAACATCAATGACTACTTGCAGCCTCTTTGGTATGGTTTGGCAAGCATCAATTGCTTGCACAGCTCCTTGTCCTCATCAATCTCTTGCCACACCTTGGTGATGACTCTCTTGAGCTCAACCTTAGTTTTGGGCCACTGCTTTTTAACCATCTGCTTGACAATGGCCCATACATTCCCAATGGCCACACGTCAGTCATCTTGGGAGCCTGGACATCATGGGGAATGCAAGCAGAGAAAGCTTTGCAAGCCTGCAAAGCCTCTGCAGTGCGGTGGATCCTGGCTGGGTCATCCTGCCAATCAGCATGGTTTCCATAGAGCTTCTGGACAGCATGCTTAGTCACCGTGTGGGCATAGACCTGGCCAGTCAGTCCCCCACCCCTGACAGTCATATGAGAGACTCCAACCTTGGCAGCCATACACCTGCTGCTCCTCGCCTTCTCGTTGATGATCAACTTTTTGATCCTGCCTACAGTCTTGCCTGGAGTTTTGTTGCTTCCACCAGATCCCTTCTTTCTATCCAGAGTCCCTTGCTCCCTGAACTTTGTCATGTTCCGGTTGGTAAACTGGAACAGGGTAATTGCCTTGATGTGGTTGATGTCAAATGTCTGCTGGCCAGTCTTTATCCACTTGATCATCTCAGAAGTGGAAATCTCTGGCTCTTTTTCCAACTTGACATGTATATGGCATTTCAGGTACATTCTGCAGGCAGAATCCACCTTTACAAGACAAAAGAGGACAATCATCGTAATGTCTGTTTGTACACTCCTAGCAGTCATTGACATTGACAGTTGACAGATCAACAAAAAAGACTATGAGTAGTCATGTGATCTATAAATTTCTAGTCATTTGGCATAAAACTCAATGTAATAAATGTCAATTCGAATCATTTCCATTTTTGCTGTTTGCTGTATGCTGGAAAAGCCCCTGAAACTGGGACAAAACAGTGCAATTCAGCATGGCGCCCTCTAGGAGTGGCTGCACTTTGAGTGCTCCAGCATCAAAATGGGCAGTTACCAAGATGTTCAAGATGCTGTGTCTGGTCAACCACTGTGTGGGTCATTGATTCTACGTCAAGATCCCTCCTTAAAAGCTGTCATTGCAGCGTGGGGAGCCGATTTCGCCCCACAGCAATATATTGCGACCAGTACTGTAGATTGCTAATGTCCAGATGCAGGAAGTAGTCTGTGTCTGTACACCGTAGGTGCGGGCTGACTGATCGCAGGGGGCACTGGCCATGCTCAAGGGAAAAGGAGGTCCGTGCTTTCCTACTCCCCCATGATACAGAGTTAATTAATACAGGGTGGCTCACTCTCGATGGAACACTCAGAGTGCTAATGTATCAAGGTCTATTTCAGGGGCATGGACCGACAGGGCAAAGTGAAACTGTTTTTGCACACAGACTACAGGTTGATGGTGCTGTTCTACTCAATGTAGCTGCCCTGTGCCTTGACCACCTGCTCCAGCCTGGTCCTGAACTTGCTGCATGACTTTTGAATAAGGTTTGGGTCGAGGTTGTCTCACACAGCTGTGATGGCCAACTTCAGCTGCTCTTTGGGGGTGGTATTGGACATCGGAGAGGGCCCCCGTCAACTGCCCAAGCATGGCAAAGTCAAGGGGTGAAAGGTTGGGGAAGTGTGGAGGCCATTTTTCTTTGCTAAAGAAGTGTGGTGTCACCATCAAGTCATCATCAGCTGCCCCCGTGGCCTCAGTCAGGTAAAAGCCAGTGTCAGAGGCCACAATCTCACCAAGTGAGAAGGGAGTCTCATCTGACAAGATGGCAACAGTCTTGATGGGTTTTATCTTTATCTTGTTGAGAAGGATTTTTGCATGCTCCAGTATCTCGTTGCAGTTGATTCCAGACAAATCTTGCCTTGGGATTCTTTTGAAGGAGTGCAGGCCAAGATCCTCAAGAACAAATTGCTGCATGGTGGTCCTTCTGACATCAAACTCATGGACATGGCCTCGGATTGTCACCTTCCCTCTCTTGCTCTTTGCAGACTCCTTAACCAAGTTGATGAGGCCCTTTGGCCTTGCAGGGTTCCACAGGACCCATGGGAGGGTCTCTGCAGTGCCACGGTTGATGACCCCGTACACAATAGTGGGGGGGAACAGCTCAAGTCACAGGAGATTTCTGTTGGTGTTTGCTGTGTGCAGACTGAGCTAGAATAGCGGCGCCAGTCCTAGTCATGCTTTGTCTGTCATTGGTCATAACTTACTCTTCCCTGAATGTCTGATTTTGAAATTTATAGCATTGTCCAAGGAAATTGAGACTCAACTTTCAAGCACTGCAACTCATAATATCTTCAAATTTTGCGCCCTCTTGTGGTTGGTCTCGAAGATCTGGCCAAGTTGAATGAATTTTGTTTCCATTGCTTATCTATACGTCATCATCTTCGTTGGTGAAATGGCATCAGAACAAAGTGAGCGTGAGCTTGTGATCAACCGTTTAATGCTGGGCTAAGCCCCACTGCCATCACCCACAAGTTCAAGGGCATTGTATCCAGGGCCACTGTCTTCAGGACTGTAAAAGCTTATAAAAACAAAGGCAAGACCTCCTGGAAGCCCCACAAGCGCCCAAAGCCTGTCAGGACGAAGGCAATGGTGAAGAGACTAGGGGAGAAGTTCAGGCGTGAGTCCAGGAGGAGTTTGGCTAAGTTGGCCAGGGAGGAGGAGGCTGTTTCCTATTAGTCCATTGGCGAGCAGTCAGGAGGGACTTGGGGCTTAAGGCCTACAAGAAGCAGCGCCGCCAGCTTCTGTCTGAGGCTGCTAAGGCAAAGAGGCTGGCAAGAGCACTACAAATTCTCCAGAGACTCCAGAAGGACACGGTGTCACCTGTGCTCTGGACGGATGAAAAATTATTCACAGGGCAGGCCACACACGACAACCAGAATGATCTTGTGTGAGGCAAGAGCAAAGACGCTCTTGGTGTGGAGATTCTCAGCTCATTCAGACGCTAGAAGCTTGCCTCCATGATGGTTTGGGATGGAATGGCCACAGATGGCCGCAAGACCACTCTGGTGTTCATTGAAGAAGGTGTGAAGATGAACTCCGCCGTGTATATATCTTGAGTGAGGAGGTTCTTCCCTGGGTGGAAGAAGAATATAAAGGTGCCCCAGTGACGTTTCAGCAGGATGGAGCAACCTCACATGCTGCGAATGTCGTTCAGGACTTTTGCAGGAGCATGGTTTTGACTTCTGGGAAGAAAAGATGTGGTCACCTTCCTCACCGGACCTGAACCCTATGGATTTCTCCATCTAGTCAGTTTTGGAGAATAAGGCATCCGCAACTTCAACATCCAATATAGATGTCCTCAAGACCAGGCTCAAGGATGATCATCACTGAGGATGATGTGCGTGCCTGTACTGCTGCCACTGTCAAGAGAATCAAGGCTGTCGTAAAAGCCTGTGGTGGGCATGTTGAAATTTGATTGTTTTCTTGTACTTGGACACCATTTGTCAACATTTCATCAAGTGGTGCGTTTTTTGGAAATGAGTTTAATGTTGAAATTGCAAAGAACTGCTCTCAATTTCGTTGGATAACGCTGTACAGTTCCGAGAAGCTGAGAAGATCAGCAGCCTTCAGATGGTGCCAGTCATGTTGGTGTCCACCAATTTGAAAAATGTTGGACCCCCAAAATGTGCATTGTGACAAGAAGTTCTGAACAAACTAGCTTCCCCTCCCCCCCCCCCCCAGCTTCTAGTGTCTTTTTGGAGTCATAAAATAGTAAGTAGTAGGCTACGTCAAAAGATGAAAAGTTTGGAATTTAACTGAGAGCATCTTAGGTTTGTTATCTAATGCTAAATGGTAAAGATGTAGTCAAATGGTTTTCCAAAAAAGAATTTTTGGACCCCCCTCCATGGCAATAAGGTTTTACTGCATAAATTCAGTACATAACCAGGTGCTCAGATTTTGAAAGCCCTATGACAAAGCTGTAAACACTTTATTTTTAGTTTCATTTGACTACCGTGTTTCATTGTGGCATCTTGAAAGTAACTAAGCAGGCCACATCAAATTTGTGATGTTGACCTTACAACCTTATGTACTGTGTCTAAAATACTTTGACAGCAGAGAGGGGACCCAAAAAGCCATTTTTTCATACTATTTGACTAGAAGATCTTCAAGGGGATTCTGGCAACAAATCTACGATGCCACAAGAGATTAAAAAATTGACCTAGCCTAGTAAGTAGGGATCTAGGCAAACTCGTATGGGACTGATATGATAAGGTGTCATGCGACTCAATTGCTTGAGTTTGTATTTGATGGCATATGTAATCCATCATGTATTGAAATGGATCCTGGTTTTCCAGACATAGAAGACAATCTCGATTACATCCCTACGTTGCCAAAGAAGGTGGGAGGCATGTGCTTGGTGATGATTCCCCCGCACAATCACTTGCTGAGGATGTTTTGTGATCTAGATTCCCTCCATGTGCTCTCTATCAAGGGCAATCCATTTGTCGTTGCACCAGTCATAAAACTGGTTGACAGTAAAGGTCGTCTTGTCTGAGGAAATCTTGATTTTCCGTGGGTCTGCAGACCTCTTCATCCCCTTCAAAATCATTTTTCACTGGTCAAGTCCCTTCTCCTTGGACTGCTCTGTGAGCAGCTGCTGCTTCTTCCTCTCAAAGCTCTTCAAACCATACTCCCTGAGGATCCTCCTCACTGTGTCGTGGGAGTATCCAAGCTCATGATTGTGCTGTCTAATGGAGAGGTCTTGGGATTGGCTGTCACCCTTGCCACGAACACGTGAGTGAGAAGTGCCAGTCGTGGACTTCTGCTTGTGGTCCTTCCCCATCCTCCTGGCCCTGGCAACTCTCTCCACAGTGGCGATGGAGACCCCATTGATGGCTGCCGCTTTCCTGTAAGGCAGTTGAGCGTCTAGCAAAGCTGACACTTTGGTCCGTTCATCGCTTGCTTGCTCATTTACCATTCAATTTTGATGATTAGCACGGCAAATGAAAGCTGACCAACAGAACCTTTCACAAGATATCACCCAACCTTAATCATCTTGTCTTGAGGAAGGAGCACCAATCAGTGAGACCATTTAGTACCATATCCCACAAACTTTACCATCCACGTGGTACCTTTTCAGACTAGACTAATATGTAGCTACGTATGAAAGGAGAAAACTTTCTGGATGCAGATGTTTAACTTTCCATTGCACAAGTCATGCACAAGCAAGCAAGCAAAGTGCTTTGTGGTGCACACACTTTCAGCATATGTACTGACTGAGTGTACACGAAAAAAAGCACGAAAGAGCGTTAAGAGACCTCGAAGAAGGCTGGAGGAAAGTTACTACTCCCTCCTCTTTATACGAAAAAAAGGGACAGACAGGAGATGGATTTAGCGGCAGGGAGGGAAACTTTTTTAACCCGGCAGCCACGAAAATAAATGTGCAAAGTCTTCTCCAATTCCCGCCAGACGCCATTTAGAGGAAAATCTCTCTCTCCTACTAAAAGTGTGCGTGTAGAACAGGAACGAGGCTTTGTTCTGAGCTCTGGTAAAGTTGACTTTTTTAATCGACCTGCGTCCCCTCCCCATTTAAGGGGCAATTACACACAGTCTGCGGATTTGGGCAAGGAGGCGAGTTAAGTTTCTCGAGGCAATTTGCCAAATTAATGGCTCGGAAGAGTGAGTGCAGTACAGGGTGGCGCGAAGATGTCGTCACTTCAGTGGAAGCAACGGGATGGTATCTGCCCTCACTGGTGAACAACACTTTGCTTTTCTTGCAGAAGGTGTTGTTGGCTACTATCAATGATACATGTTTGTAAGCTTTATTTATCACAGTCACAGGAGGTCAAGACATTTTGATATAACGAACTGGATAGCATCGTATTACATTATCTTTGGTACGAATTCTTGTGGTGGGAATATCGATGACGACTACGAAACAGAAGATTACGTGGGACCCCTGAGCTGCTTCGTGGGCGAAGTCGACTCCATCCCGTCCGGGGGGATCCTCACATTGCCATTGGAGGCTACCTCGTTGATCGAAGACAACCTCTTGGAGGAGGACGACGAGGAGGAGGAGGCCTGTTGGGACTGTGCCATGTTGTAGTGCGGTTTGCCCTCCATCTCTCGGCAAACGTCCTCAGCTACCCTGTGGGAGGGAAATATACCGTAGTCATTGTCACAGAGTGAGGTATGGCAGCCTTGTTACCCACCTATACGAAAAACAGCCCCCAAACAGACAGAAATATAAGTAATCGAAAATGTCCGAAAGCTGCTACGGCCATGAAATCAGGTTCTTTTCACTTTCAGGTCGGTCTAGCGGACCCGACCAGCTTCGCTGGAGGTACGCGTCCTTTGTAGCTGCATATGTTGTAGACAATGTGTACAGGGTGGGTCTAAACCTCAAAACGGGACTCGAACTGGTACCCATTTCTATAGAACAGTGACTTGTCATTCAGCACCCCACCTATACAGGTAGAGGTAGTCGTCGGGGCTCTTCCAGATTCCCGGCCTCCGTTGATGTGCGACCTTTGCATACTGGTAGACATCGACGTGACCTTCAAAGTCCAGCTGCCTTAGGAGAGACGAGAGAGCGCAGAAGGTGGCGGCCTCGGTGCCCCCGAAGCGGTCAACAACCACCATGGGTTGCGGTTGCTCGCCCCCTGATCCTCCCATGCGGTGTACCCCCCGGGAGACTCTGATGAGATCGGCAGCGATGGCTAGAGGTGAGCAATGGTGGGGCCAACTTGGGCAAAAGACCATCCTGACACAGATCTCTTGCTCTTCTTCCAGAGAAAGCAGGCAGAAGATCTTGGTGCGGTAGCCGCCAACCTCAGTCTCCTCCTCAAGGCGCACGCACATGGCGTCCAGGTCCAGATGGTGCTGCTTGTTGGGCCAAAAGACGCCGAAATCCTTTAAAAAAATACCAGCCCATTGTAGTCGGGTAGAGAGAAAGAGAAAGAAGCAAACTATACATTCATGATGACAGCCTCACCGGTTGTTGCAGAGCAGACAGGACAATCACTGTCTTGGCATTGTGGTCCCAGAGCATCTGCCAAAAGTCCGCCAATGTGTGATCAGTAGGATGCTGAGTGATGATGAACTCCTTGAGACGATCAAATCCTGGCAGCCAAGAAGCATTGATATAATCAGAGCCTTCAATGCCGGGTCTGGCAGTTAGGGCCACTCTGGCCGACTCAATGGGCAAGAAGTCAAAGTTCTGATTCTTGGTCTGGTTGCACGGCATCAGAGCAGCAGTGAACTGGGCCTCCTGTGGCCGGTAGGCAGTGGCCAACTTGAACTGCCGATCCAGAAGCTGCCACGGAACAGAATTTTCATCCGTGGTGAAGCTGGACTGGAGGCTGTTGATGTATCTGGAGAGGTATGAGCGATTGATGTTGGTCTCCCCTGACGCCACGGCCTCCGCAAGGGCGTCATGGACGAAGATGAATTGTTCCTCTGTCTGGACGAGGTGGTTCCGCTGCGTCCGGATGTGCCTCAGGTACGCAGTCAGGTTGAGCTCCCCCTTGGCCCTCATCTGCTTGAGCATCGCGTCGATGAGGATGTAAGCGCCTGTGCGGCCGACGCCAGCGCTGCAAGGACACCAGGAAAGGAAAGACGATTAATGAATGAGCATCAGGACTCCCCTACCATCTCTTCCACCAGACAGCTGAGCCTTGCAAAGCTTGGTCTGTCGGCCTGCTCTTTTCCAAGTGGCAGCCACAAGAAGAGCACGACTGCATGGTAAGAGCTGTACAAACACCTCAACAGCCTCTAACATTCATCTTTTGCATAACGTCACTTTCCACTCCCCACCATTAGCTTCAGGACAACGTTCAAGGCCTTAAACGTTGCCAAGTGCGAGGTTAAAAAAATCGACTGCACAAATGCATCGATTCATTCCTCCTCCAGCTCTAGTGGTGTCTGGTGGAATTCCCCTTCCCCCTTCTTTTGGCACCCTAGAGAGAAAGACAAACAGTCGGTTTGCAATATGCTCCTCCTCTTGTCCTCCGGCAAATTTAACTTTCGCATGCTGCGAGTTGCTGATAGCAGCTAGTCTCTTATCTAAGTAGTAGCTCAAGAAAGAGACCTAAAACAAGCTTTCAAGAGAAATTCCAGCCTCCCTTAGGAGCTCCCTGGAAGTAGTAGCCTTTCCTTGAAGAATATCTCATGCACGTCCTTATGAGAGCATTTTGTGTGTGCTCATGTGATTCTTCAGCAACGCCCGCCAGGTTGTAAGCACCTTATGTAGTGCGCGGTACCAGAGTGTGATAAGCCTGATGGAGATTTCACGGGATAGTTAGTGATGCTACGAGCCACGAGCGCTTTTTTTTACAGTTTTGCCACAACATACGAGAGTTGGAGAGCCTTCTTTGTGAGAGCTCCATTGAGCTCCACCACTTCCTGCCGCTGCTTGTAGAATTGTCAAGCCAATAAAAATCTATGAAGTATGTCGTCTATGTAGCCTACGAAGCTCTGGAGGGTAAATCTGACGAAGAGTCTATGGTCCAACTCTATACAATACAGTAGAACAGTCCTGAAATAACAGTGCTGCTTGTCTAGCAGTACATCGTCACTTCCCATGATATAGCAGTAACATTTTTTTTTTTTTTTTTACATTTGACTCGTCTCATCACTACTTTATAGTCTGAACTGGAGTCGCACCATCGGCCCAGGCTCGAGTCTCTGCTGTGGTGAGTCAAGACAAAGAAAAAGATCCGTTGGTCTCTTTCGTACGTACAAGTTCGAATTTACTTCTGTCACCTCTTTTATCATGTTGTTCATCTTGTTCTTCCTCATGCGCGTGACCACTTCCACTTGCACCCTCTCTTACCACCCCGCGCCTGCCTTCGCTTATGACGTTTGGTGAGTGTGGGTCACGTGGTGTGTGTGGACACTCTGTACACCATGGGTTGTCGAAGAGTGTACAGCACTTGTACACACATTGTTAATAGATGACAATGAAAATTCGACTGAAAGCACATTGACTAGCAACAAGCTTTCTCAACATGCCCACATTTGCTGACAATGAAATGGCGAAGTTGGTCCTTCACCTGCATGCAAGCCACACCTACGATGTCAGCATCAATGTCGTCCCAGGCCTTGAGAAGGGCCTTCACAGATGGACGGCTCTGGCGGATGGCCTTCTGCTCCAGGATGGACCGCATGGCAAAGTCCGAGAATTTGGCGAGGATGTCGGCACCAAGTTCAAAAAAGGCCCCCTTGCCAAGCAGCCGCACACTTTTGACTTGGTGCGCCGTCCTGCTGGGAGGTGCATGGACAACACGCAAGTTGTTTGCAGCGTGGGTAGCGCGTCAAACTGCACCATCTTCTTGTGCATGTGCTGACGCCCGATGGGAACTCGCTCCCGTCTGACGCGACTGCGCCCCACACCATGTAGAAGGCAGTCTGCTACTCCACAGGGTTGTCTTGACGACTCTTACCAGAAACGCGACGATTTTGGCATTATGAATGGCTCCCTTGATCATCGGGTTGGCCAATAAGATTGTACGCGTCACCTTCCATTTTCTGCAGCTCTGGTCAATCTCTCGGCAATGGTGGTGCCGGAAAGAAAGTGGCGCTTTGTTTGTATGGCCGCATGACCAAGGTCCTTCACTCCTTGGTCCAGCCTCCCAACCTTGGCCTCCTTCGCCAGGTTCCACACTGACCTCCTTGGATCCCACCTGAGCTTCTCACTGTGGCCTGGATGAGCTGCGACGTCCTGAACTTGCTCTTTGGCATCGATCAGACTTTTGGGTCAGCTGCGATCTTCACACCTTTTTATTGATCTGAACACACCAGACCTGGTCGAACAAGGCATCAAGATGTCAAAATGCCATTCTCGGCCCAAACTTAAATTGCGGCAGAATTGTTCATCTCAGTGCTGTCCCCAACCATGATGCCCACTCAACACAACAAACACAAACGACTCGACGCATCAGTTTATCCGCCACATCATAAAAAGGCGGAAGTTTTGATTTTTTTTAACAAAAAAATGAGTCGAGTTCGACAACCCGCGGTGTCACATGTGTGAACTCAATGGAAGTGCTGTGCGCTCATGTGAAGAGAAGAAGTCTTACCTGCAGTGCACGACGATTGGTCCGTCTGAGTCTTTGCTGGCGCTGGAGCTTCTCTTGACGAAGCCGAGCACTGGGAGCGGATTTTCCGGGACTCCATGATCCGGCCAGTTCGTGTAGTGATACTGGAACACGAGCCGTTCGTTGGTGCTACTGCCGTTGCTGCTACTCTGGCGGATCTTCACGTGCCTGAGTTTGAATGTCCTCAGCGTGTGAGCGGCCTGGACGTCCTCGCGGACCAGGATGACCTCGATCAAGCCATATGTGGCTGAGCCAGCGTTCGGCCAGTACTGGTCGCACTTGCGCTGGAAAATACAACAAGGTCATTATTGTGTTCATAAAGGTTCACACTGCAATCAACAATGCGACAGGAACACCAAGGTCAACTGGTAGAAAGGATCCAAACATGGCGAGGTTACAGAACAGAAGAGAAAGGGTTTTCCTTGACATACACCGCCCCATAAATCTCATGGCGGAGAAGAAGAATGAAACGAGAGGAATTTCGCCAGATCTACATCACTCACATGGATGTAACAGTTATGTCCCAAAATTGGAATAGAAAATATCGTGTGTGTGTGTGTGTGTGTGTGTGTGTGTGTGTGTGCAATGTGTGGGTGTGGGTGTGTGGGCAGAGTTGCAGAGCACAGTGGTGTCGGGCGCAAATGTCCTGTTGTCCATATTTATGTGCTCTACCAGGTGCGTATTATGTCAGCATAGGTTTACCGTGTTTGACATCAGCTGCTCCATGAAGGGGAGAGAGTAGAGGGATTTACATAGGGTTTTCATGGTTGTCTAAGCTTCAATTCGCACCCCTTTCCTTCCTTCCTTTCTAGGATAAACATGAGCCAAGAACCATGGCCCAAATTAAGCTCTGAAAAATTATTGTCACATGCATCAAGGCTTGGGAGAACAAGGGCCCCATCGCCAAGGCCCTGGCAATGTATGTGCAGATTGACTAAAGGTCTGGAATGCATACCAGGACTGTGGCACCGCTGACAATGCCCCCAGGACTGACAGGACTGTGGGAGATGCTTGCAGGTACATCAAGGAGGACATGACCACCCGAATTGAGGCCAACCCCAACGTCTCCATCTGGGTACTATCCACTATCTCCAGATACTCCAGATTGGCGGAGATGACGATGCGATGGTTGGTGAAGGTGGACTTAGGCCTCAAGTCCCTGGCCAAGGTCAAGACCCAGCAGTTGACCCCCCCCCCTGCAGCACCAGAAGCACCTGAGGCTGTGCCATCTCTAGCTGAACAAGCCCAGGAGGTAGAATGCCAGTAAAGTCTCGGTGTTTGCTGACAATAAGGACATCACCAAACACCACAACAGGAGGAATGACTGGACCCTGGCCAGCAATGCGAAGACCATGGAGCCTGCCAACAGGTTCCACGGCTGCACGAAGTTCCCAAAGAAAGCAATGTTCTTTTGGTTCATTGGCAAAACCTTCCTTCCCGGGTATCTGGACTGATGGCATCGTCCACACTGCCATATGCAAGACCATCCCCTCCTGCAAGGTCATCTCAGTCCCCAACACCATCTGCGGGGCTAGGGAATTACATCTTGACGCAAGATGCATGTATTATGTAAAAAACAGCACTGGCCCTAACTTATTTTATGGCTAAATGCTCTACAACACCACAGTGTTGCTCAATCTTTGAGACCCCCTCTCTCACGGTCCTAATGGAGATGGCCATGGACCTACCTTCGATGGTCCAAGGGAGCACAGGCTCCGTTTGGAGGCCATCAGTGTGGCACTCTACCGATCATCACAATCCATATGGCACATCACATTTCATGGCTTCATCGCATGTCATGGTTAAAGCGCAGAAAACTGCAGGCAAACTGGAGTTTCCTGCAAAATGAGTTAGTAATACTGTTCCCAAAAAGTTTGTTTTGTTTTTGAATTGGTTGTTTATATGTCCAACACGCACACGTCTCCAATATTCTTAGCACAATACGGACCACTGTGCGAAGGTGGTTTTGCTTTTGAAAAACGTCTAGACTTCATGACCTAAAGACCCTCTCAACGTCGAGGTTTTTTGCTACTCCATCTCTAAAAAGTAAGTAAATAGCCAATCCAATAAAGGCTCTAGCGTCTTTTTATTAAGGCTTGATGTCTCTGGAGATCAAAGACCCAGAAGAGGCGCATTTTTAGGACATGAGGCCAAACTCGTGCGGACAATTTTGGGACAGAAAAGTTTCTCGCATGCTCAAGGCACAAAAGGGCGAAAGTTAATTTTCCAGAGGAGAAGACGGAGTTTGTGTGTTTTTCTCTTATAGACAATTAAAAGGAGCATGAGATAGACGCAAAGTTTAAAGGGTTTCTCGCTGGAGGACTAAAGTGGATGAATAAAAAAGGAAGAAAAAGGTTGACAAAAATTCAGATTTCAAATTACAAGCACAATTTTTTACAACGTAAGATTAGAACTCCGCGTGGACATTTAGGAAGGAAACATGAGCACCCAGAAGTCTTGACCTTTAGCCCGCACAAAACTATGGGTAGGTGATATCAAGGGGACACTTTTTCTCCACTGCCGTCTCACTTACAATTTTGGGGACAAAAGCAAAAAAAAAAAAAAAGCTGACATTACAGTAGAATTTCGAAATAGCAACGTGGCTTGTTCATTGGTGTTCTCAGTGCTGTTATCGAGATTCCACTGTATTTAGAAAAGGATTGGTTAAAACAAGATCGGTTTTTTTTCCTCATGGTCGTAACGGGTGGCAGCCGTTAAAAAATATCAGGAGAAGTGAAGTTTTCTCCGGCAACATCTGGGCTGTGCCTGCTCAGAGTCATATGGAACAAATGCTCGAACTCATGCAAGTTAACTTCGACTTTAGCATTCGAGTCACGCCTTTTTTCTACTCACACACATGCAGAATAAAAGAAGAAATTCGCGGCCCAATTTTTACCTGAGAGGAAGCATTTTCTCGTCTGGATTTCTGCGAAATGTTGTTGTCCTCATCCTCTTTGCATTTCTGCTTTGAGATGGAAAGAAAGTGATTCCCTCTACACTTCCCAATATCTCTCTTATGAGCTCAGGTCCCCCCTTCCTTTTTTTTGAAACGTTAAAAAAAAAGAAAAGAACATATTTCCCTGCAGAAAGACAAATATTTCCTTCCTTATCCTCTCTCTCTCTCTCGTTTTTGCTGCTGCCAAATAAGTTCTCAATTACACGTATTCATTCATTGGTCCCCCCACTTGGAGTCTGCTCATTTCTTGGCCACTGTGTCGATGTGACACAAGCAAGACCCTGGCGAGGCCACCAAATAGAATGGGCGTTTGAGGCAGCTTTCATCTCGGTGGAGACTTTTTTGTTGTCCAGTCATTTAAGACTCGAGGCCAGTTTTCCATTTCCTTCCCCTCTTTCAAAGCCTCGTCTTAAGAAGAGCTGTACTGTACATCCGCACCGTGTGAGCCAAAAAGCCCACCTCCTGCACCAAGTAGCACTATCGTTGCAGGCTGCGGCAACACCAACGCGTTCAACGTGCGCTGTCTTCTGCACCTCCTGACGGCAGAGTAGTTGTTCTTGCAGAATTTCAATGCTTGGGAGGCATTTTTGGTCATCGCAGTGCAAGAGGAAAAGTGGAAGCTTTTCCGCTGAAATTCCGCGGAGAAGCTAAAGCTCCTTGTTGGCAATGAGAAGAAGCTTCCAAGAGGAACTGCAAGCCAAGCATCAATTCTTCTTCCCCACATTTTTTGGCAAAGAATTAGTAGTTTTCTCGCAACTCCCACATTATCACGCAAATGGAAGAAGGGGTAGAAAGCCCCTTCCCCTGTGCGCAACGGTCTCAATATTCACGCCCTCGAAGTAGAGAAAGAGCGATCAGAACGCTGTGTGCGAAACTGCGCACGAGCTTTCACTTAAGTGCTTTTTGTGCAAAATTCTACCTATTTTACTTCGCAACGTTGATCCTCTAGGCGGGAGGAGGGTTAGTGTTTAAGGGAAAGAAGAAATAGCGGGGGGGGGGGTTAAAGAGCTTGTTTGCAGCCATTAAAGTTTAACTGCAACCCCTTTTTTTGCACTCTAGTGACGAAATATGCAAAGCTCTTCAATAAAGGGCAGGAGCAGCGAAAAAAAACCTGTGCAGCGAAAAGCGTCGAGATTGATAGAAAGAGGTAACAAAAATAGGTTGTGACATCATCGACTGGAGGTTTTGGGACTCCGAGGCTTCGGGGTATTAGACAGGACAGGACTGCCTGGAGTCACTGCATTTTGTGAAGTCTTCTGGCAGGACTAAATCAGTACTGTACCTCACAGAAAATGTAGGTGCAGTGGAACATGTTTAGTAGAGACACGCTTATTGGAGACTTTGGCTTTTTAGAGACAAAACACCAGGTACTAAAAAATTACTACAGGAATTGTTACTCATATTAGAGACACAACACGGATAATAGAGAGAGGAACTGCCCACAATGCGTTACAAAAGTAGTTGGTCTTTACTTCTTTTTATACACAGACTCACCCTGTGCCAAGAGGGTTAGACGACTTGTTTTGTACCCTCGAACAAAAGTTGTAGCAAAGTCTCAGTCACAACGTAACACAAAGTACTCTCGACCACTTTTTCTCTGTCATTGCTGATGAATAAATATGTCTTTGGCCACTTTCCAGCTTTTTGTGTCTTTCTGACTAGGTTTTTTTTTGTTAACACTGTTATTAGGGACACAGACTTATTAGAGTCCCAAAGTGCCTCCATTAAGCGTGTTCCACTGTACTCGCAGTACAAGTTTACCATTGTTTTCAAGAGCAACTAACCATTTCTCAACCTTCCAAAAACTTCATACTAGTAGTACTTCATACAGTTCGTAGCAGAAGTTTGAAAAGAACGACTTAACTGAGTTTTTTTTTTTTACAAATTGGACGAGATTGTATGCGGATGCGTTTGAGCCTCATTTCCTTCCCCGCTTTTGCAAGAAAATTTCATGATTGATCATTCAAAAGTTATGCGTACTGATTGCAGAAATATTGGCGACACAAGTACATGTTTTTATATTGTGCCTGCATTACCTAAGAACTAATGCAAATTGTGCATTAGTCAATTTGTGTACTTTGGCCATGAACTAGGTGACTTTCATGTAGCTCTGGGTTTTCATCATTTCCATCAGCTTCCTCCACCTGAGACTTGGCCGCTTGCTTACCTTGCCTCTCTCCACGAGATTGGTGATCATCACGACGACCCTGACTTTTTGCTCCCAGATCATTCTCCAGAAGGAGCTGAACGTGGACGGCAGAGGCCCCTGGGTGGCGATGTAGGCACGCGCGCGCTGGAAGCCGTCAATGAAGTTGGCGTTGACGTAGTCGCCGCGCTTTTGACCGGGCAGAGGACGTAGCTGGACTCGAGAGTGATCATCTGGAGGAGAACAACGCAGCACGTCTTTTACTCTGTAGTCTCGATCAGCGCAGGTAAAATTACACCGCACTCACAAGCAACGACGTTGTGATATCTGTTCTTGAACTTGTTGTCTGCATCTTTGGAAGACGCGGCCGCCAGCTCGTCGGCGCAGGCGGCCACGGCGGCCTGAAGGGCGGCGTACTCCTGGCGGAATCCGGCGTCGCCCCCCGCGTGAAGCGCCGCAACATGCGCCACGAAAAGATGAGCCGGAATGGCGCTGCGAACGCTAACACTGCCAACTCTGCCCTCGAGACCACCGCCGCCGCCGCCGGCACCGCCGCCACCGCCGCCGCCACTGGACGTCTCGAGATCCCAGTCAGGCATGATGGAGGGCGCGGGAGTGGACGTCCCCACGCTCTCGTCCAAGTAGTAATAGGACTCATTGAAGTATTTCCTGACGAGAAGACAAGAAAAAAATTCTTCGGTCTTTAAAGAAGCTCTTACTGACGTGCTTAAAAATGTACTAACTACCGTATGAATGTGACTGAAAAGTGCGTCGTAACCAGTCTTGACGTGACTGTCCCGAATTTGCACCCCACAGCAACATTCGTTTGAGTTCTTTACGGCTCATACAATCCCTGTTCCCCCGGCCCAGCCAACGTAACCGTTAGACATTCGGGGCAACTCTGTAAATTCGCTCTCTCCTGCAAATCTCTCTTCTTTCAACGAGTGGTTTGGGCACATCCTGCTGAATTTCCTGGATATTTTCTTCCAGTCCTTCGTCCCTCTTCTCCTCGGTATTAAAGGAGTCCGAGAGCGCGGGCGAAAAGAGATGAAATAAAATTCCCGGACACGTGCTGCGCCTATCAAAGCGGAAACAATCGCCCATATAAGAAAGGGAAGGCCTACTAAGCCAGGCCTACTAAGCCTGGACCTTAGTACCACTGTACTCCGAACAACGACTGCTCCTTTCTGTGTCCTCCCCCCCTCGTTTTTCCCGCGCAGTCATAACTTTCCATGAAGGCTCTTGTTGAAAAAAGTAAAGTGTGAGTGAAAAAAAGGCCTAGGTCAAAAGTGGTCACTTGGTGGCTCATACGGTGCTGTAAGAGGCAGCAGCTTGAGAGCAAAAAAACTCGACTAGATTTTCTTCGAATTTAAAGATTGGAAAGGGAAGTCAGTTAAGATAAAAGTCAAATTCCATCAGCCCTTGAAGGCCCAGAACTTGTTCAATTTTTCCCTCGTACCGCCAGAGTCCCAAGGCGAGGAGACCCAGACAGACAGCGAAGATGGCGCAAACTCCTCCTGCGACCACGCCAGCACTCAGCTCGAGCCCCAGGAGGCCTTCCTCAGTGCGCACGATGGTAGAGGCCTGGACCTGACGCGCACAGGGAAAAACAGGTGCATAAAAGTAAGCAAAACGTGTGATTCTTGGCACTTGGGGACAATTGTGCAAGATGTCTGCGTGTCTTCTAATAGAAAACCTACCTGGTCGCAGTTCTTCTTCAGCAAAATCCTGTGCGGCTCCGAGAACTCCCCCCTGTAGACCATGGTGTTGTTATGGATACTTCGAGTGGCGCCCATGACCTTCAGCTCGTGCATCGAGTTGGACGTCAAGTTGGTCAGCAAAACCTGCACAATGAAGCAACGTCATCGTCCTCTTTTTTTCTTCATCGTTAGGTAAACGTTTGAGCCATTGATCATTCTCAATATTATACGCATACAACCGCCAGCTGCTGCTGCTGCTGCTACCTTGTTGCTGGCAGGTTGACTTCCGTGTCTCCTGGTGACGAGTTCCTGGAACTTCCACTTGTCCTCGCCCCTGAAGTGCACGAAGTAGAGGTCGACCTGCTTGAACACCCTGTGAGGTCTCTCCCATTCCAGGTAGATCGAGTGTTCATCGTGGCAAGTCTGGAAGTCGAGTGAGGATACTGTAAAACTGTCTCTCACCAGTTGTTGGCAACTTGGTAAATTCTGCTCTGTGGCAAACCGTGTTGTCCCAAGGAATAATTAGGTTTTCATTAAGTCTTGGCTTCAGCGGACTCAAAGGCCAAGACTCAAAGCTCAACTTTGCTGACAATCTGGCAAGCCGCGTTGAAGTTCAAAGACGACGCGTGACGGAGAGAGAAAAAGAAAGATTTCATGTGTGAAGAACAGTCCAGTTACCTGAATCACAGTAAAGGTAGGACAGATTGAACGTCCTGAGGACGTCTACCTGAGGAAGGACCTTTCTAATGTCCAGTTCTGCCCAAGTGCGAGTTGGAGCTTGGTGCATACGTGGGTGAAGAGCATGGTGAAGTCCAAGACATGGATGACATTGCCAGCATAAGCAAAAGTCTGTCTCTTTGCACTGCAGTCGTGATGGGGTTTCTTCTCCAGACATGAGAGCCTGATTGCAACTCACCAGATTGGTTATGACCGGTGCGCTGGGTCCGTCGACGTCAGTGAGAATCTCAAAGGGCTCCGACGGCTGACCCTCGTTCTTCCACGTGAACGCCTTCACCCAGACTTTGTACTTGGTGAACGGGTCTAAAAAAGAAGGCAAAAAATGGTCGTGCTTTATTAGGTTTTGGGCAGCAAATTCAAATCCCCCAAGAATTGCTACAAGTAAACTTTTTTGGAGGCGTTTTATCTTGTGAGGCCTCCACGGGCCGTCCTCCGCCCACCCCCTTGGGAGGGAGGAAGCCTGATGTGTTTCGCCTCTTGGACAGATAAAATGGGAATTTGTGAACACTTTTTCCCTTCTCAGTAGCCACAAGTGTGTGTTTTATGTGCGTGGTCCTGCGGATGGCCGGGGTCCAGCCAGCCGGGTTGGCCGGCAGAGGCTGAGGAGGCCGCCGAGGAGGCCCCCGAGGAGGCCCCCGAGGAGGCCGCCGAGGAGGCCGCCAAGCAGGCCGCCGAGCAGGCCGCCGAGGCTTCCCTGGCCACCGAGACAGTCTTGCTGCTGTCCAGTGATTCAGGGAGCGATTAAAGACACCAAAAAGTGGCCCCCGGCCCAATGGACTGGATTAATTAATTACGTACAAAGACATTTTCCTGTGAAATTACAGCACTGGAGGACATTTATCTCTTCCCAAAGTGCTCTCCTCCCTCCTTCTTTCACCGGAGCTGAAATGTGGCATCATCATGGAGGAAAAAATTTCATTTTTCTTCTTCCTCCTCATTGGCAATGAGCTATCAGACCCAATTTCGTCCCTTTTCTGCCTTCCCGGAAAAGCCATATCCGCCCCCCCTTTCGATAATGGCCTATATAGGGCCTCGGCACAAGATCGAGAGCCCCATGAACAAGATGCGCGAAACTCAGTTGTCGACACAAGAAGGAAGAAAAAAAGGAGGAAAAAAGCTCGCTCCAGAGCGATAAGCAGAGGAAATAACAAGCCCATGAATTCTCAAAGCATTCTTTGGCTGGGATGCCTGAGACAAGACTTCTTTCAGGAGAGTCGTGTGTGTCACAAAAAGTTAGGTTACCTGGCTTTTAAACAAGTGCCAGGCAGCAGCAGCAGCAGCAGCTTCAAGGAGGGGATTTGGCAGGGCCGATTTGGCACCGTGTGAGCAGGGTCATTTTCTCGTCAGATTCGGTGATTTGGCTTGTGGTCACAGCCTCGTCACAATGCGTAGGGTTTTTTTTTCTTAAGACAACACAAACCAGAAATCGGTGCTAAATGCACATACACATTAACACTAAGAAGACTTTTTGGAATGAAATTATATAGTGAAAAAAATGGCAACTTTTCGTAATTTAACAGCCTGCAACAACGATCCATGTAGGAGAGTCTTCTACTGCTTCAGCTGATGATGATGGGACGATGCAACTGACATCAGCGCACTTAAGCTTGCTGACTCTCACTACGACGAGCAAGCAGAAATCAAAAGCAGAGTTCAGATCCAAGAGGTCCTGTCAGAAATCTCTCTTGGATGCCATTTTCGCTCAGCGCATTTCACTCCCAAAAATCGTTTGTGTTGCACTAAAAAACCAACAATATGGCACAATTTATTCAGTTGTCAACAGCTTCGTGTCCAGGACAAAGCTGGGACAAAATACCCCGAGTAAATATCGGTCAATGTCCCCCTCCACACCCGAGGGTCTGGCGCGTTTTCACCCTCGGTTTTGGCCTCAAGGTTGTCTGCCAGCCTCGAGACGAAGCTGTTGACAAGTTCATAATGTTGCGCACGATTGTTCCTAGTCATTGTGCTGGCTCACTTACTCACCCAGTCCATCTAGCAGGTGCTGCATGGCCTCCTGCTGTGCTGGCTCCCTCACTGTTCTGACGTCCGTGAAGTTCTTGTGCATGTAGTAGATTCTGTAGCCCTGCACGAGGCCGTTGGGGTGTCGAGGCCGCTGCCAGCCGAGCAGCACTGACGAGTTCGTCACTGAGCTGTAACTCACGTTGGACGGACGAGAAGGAACTGGAAGAACAGAATCAACGTGTGTGAACCCCCACGTGTTCATTCTTTTGCCCTGCTTTTTTCCTCTGTTGTGTCCCACAAATTGCACTGTGCAACTCTATTTTTCTTTTTGGGTCTGTGTGTGTGTGTGTGTGTGCGTGTGTGTGAGAGAGAGAGAGAGAGATTTGCTCCTTTTGGTTGGCGAGCTGCCACCACGTGGAAGCCCTGGAGATGGAATATTCATCTCTGATGATGTCACACGTGATTTACAGCCTCTCCCCACATAAATCCAGACAGATAAAAAAGTCATCCGGATTCCACCGAGCAAAATTCATTCCTCCTCCCCCTGCTCCTCGTCTACTTCAAAGAGTCTCAGTCAGACAGGAAAGAAAATATAGAGGTCAATACAAGTGGGTATGTCAAAGTAAGGGAATCATTGAATTTCTTTTTGTCCTCTAAATCAGGAGAAAGAAGGAGGACGAAGTCGTTCGGTGGCGGCACATTTATTTTCCTCCCTTTTTGCCAGTGTATCAATCGGCCCCAAAGGCATTTGCCAAGATTTTTTCTTGCTCAATCTCTTTGTGAGGAGGGGGAGACAAAATGAGAGGAAAGACTTCTTCTGCTCGGGATCCCTTCCATCCAGGGCCTTTTTCTTCATTACGATACATCATGGGGGAGGGGGAGGACCTGGAGGGGGTCTCCTACTGTCTGGCTCCAACCAGACGCTGGCGGACTCACCTCCTTCGTCGGTCATGACCACCACGGTGGTGCTGGGTCCAAGGCCCTCCGGGTTGTAGACCTGCACGGAGACCAGGTACTGGGTGAAGATGGACAGCCTCTGGATGATGTACTTCTTCACTAAGGGATCCTTGATGAGCACCTCTCGCACAGAGTTCGAGCCTTCGGGAGTGTTCCGGGGCTTGTAGGCGATCCTGTAGCCCAGGAACTCTCCGTGGATGGTGGAGGGATGCGGAGGTCTCCAGGAGAGCTGGATCGACGTGGAACTCGTGTTGTGGGCAGCAGTGATGGTGGGTTTACCACTAGGAACTGTGGGCATTATTCACAGGGTCATCATTGGGCAACGCATGGATGTGGGCTATACTGTATACAGTGAAACATCACTGTCAGGCCACTGCTGAACAGGACCCTCCCTACTTATATGCAGTTGGTGCATATGGGGTCAACTTTTCTAGGCGCCAATTCAAATCAGACTCTATAGAAGTAAACTTTACCTGCGAACAAGTGAAACTGATTATGAGGACAATGTCGAGCTTGGATTGCCCCTGTTATGCTTGGCAATATTTATTTGAACTCACTAGTGCTGCTCGACTGGATTAACTTTGCTCTGATCTGTAAAATACTCCTTTGTGGTCATCCTGGCTTTTCTGGTGTTCCTCACCATGGCCTTGGACAACACAGATGAGTCAGCTCTGCCTTGAGAGCTTCAGAGCTCAATGAGTTTGAGCATCTCCTTGAAATGGTTTTAAAGCAGCCTCGCATTGACAATTTCCTGGGAAAGTGCTATAAATAACTGATGGTGCGGTAAAATGCACCCCCATTTCTATGTTCATCCTGAAATTTGAATGTTCAAATATCAGGACAGACAGTTTTCGTCCGCCCTCAGGGTCTCCTCATAACGGGGCTTCACTGTAATTTAGACAGACGCACCTTCTCTAAGAGTGAGCATGTAGTAGGACTCCTTGCTGTGCTTGGACCTCCCCTTGGCATTGACTGCAGTCACCCTGAAGCTGTACGTGGTGAATGGCTGGAGATCATTGACTTGAAAGATGGTCGAATTGTCCATGGTCTCCAGAGTGCCCCCTTGACCCTCTTCATTCCACTTGCTGTTCTCACCCACTCTGATGTGGATCAGGTAGTGAGAAATGGGTGAATTATGCGTGTTCAATGAGGGAGTCCACGATAGGTTGACTGAGCGGGAGGTGAAGCCCATCACCAGAGGCTTTCCAGGCGGATCAGGAACATCTGCGGAGAAGAAGAAGAGAAACTATGAAAATCACCACTGCCTCTTTCTTGGCTGCTCTTCAGACACCCCACTGTAAAGCGGCCTCGGTCCTCGTGCACCGGTCACCGGTGGCATGTCACCTCGGCCACCGGTGCAGTGACAAAGTCAAGAGTTGCCATGTTCAAAATTCCCACTCAGAGGGAAAGCTCCATTAGAACCACCGGCCTTTGAAAGCGGATTTTTTTTTTTGAATCAGTCGATTGGCAACACTTCTCCTCGTCGTCGTCGTTCTTACACTTACGCATGCACGCGGTCGTTCTTCGTCCTCTCGTGGCCCCTTTTGGACGAGGACGATCGGTAAAAGGTCAAGTGCAGGGAGTAAAATGGGGGGAAGGAAGAAAAAGGTTTTAAAGGACTTGAGCGGGTCCAAGGTTCAAGGTGACAACGTCAAAGACAGCGACAACGACGGAAATCATGCCAATTGGCATTTTTCCGTCTCAAAAAGACGGGAACCGAAAGCCTCAATTTTGGCATTTTGGCACATGGCAGGAAGTGGCTTCGCTCTACAGGAGGAGCCTCAAACGTCCTCAATTTGATCCATGTCTTCCGCTCCACTCCTGCATGAGCAACGCCGGCAAGAGGAAGAAATTGCATAATTCGGGAAGTTGCATGACTTCAGTCTGAGCCCAGGTAGGCAAATGCTTCATTTACTCAGTCTGGGTCACACACTTCTCTACAGCACGTTTCTTCTGAACGCCTGGAGGATGCCAAGTGGTGAATGCTGAGCAAGGGGGTGACGATTGCGCCCGGGGGGGGGGCGAAGAAGGCAGCTGTTTTGTTTTTTTTCAGACTGCTTGACGCGGACGGACACGGGGTCAACGTTGCCGGACCGGTCGGCTGGGTCCAACCTGCCTGGTGAAGTAACTTATTCAGAATTGACGCCACATCATGTGAAGGACACGCCACGCTGCAGACTCTCGTGGAACACCTTTCTGAAGGTGAAGGCCGTCCGCTCCGCGACTGAAGAGGACGTCAAGAACATGGAAGTGTATTAACCACGCTGGCAGGCAGAGGAAAGCTGACGACGACGAAGAAGCAACCTTTGCTACCTTTGTCAAGTGCGTCAGCACCAGGGAAGAGATTGATCATTGAGTCGACTTGTGAGGAGGAAGCAGAGACACCGAGAGAGAGAGATCGCCGAAGGATTACAGCGTGATACCGCTCGTCTCCCACACTGTGAGCCACGAAAAGAGGTCACGTGCTTCCTGCTCACTTTTTTTGCCGCTTCCGTCGCGGACGCCGGCTGCTGCAGCGTCTTTATCATCTCTTTATTGTTGTCGGGGGGGAGGAAACCTTGGAGAAGAAGAAGAAGAAGTAGAGAAAAAAGGAACTTTTTAAAGAAGTTTTTTGTGTACGTGTGTGATCTGAGATCAGATGTCGATTTGCAGAGGCTTCCTGGAATTAACAACTTCCCTACTTCATTCATTGGCTTTTCAGCAAAGACAGCTAAAAGTCGTGTCTTTGCAATAAATTGCGCAGACAAAAGAAAGTGTAAGACAGGAAAGAATCCAGAAGTCTGCTTTGATTTATCCTTGGCCCTCATTTTTGCTGCTTAAGCTGCAATCAAGTCTTTCTTGTTGACGTCTTCGTCCGGAGCTGCTCTCATTAGGGATTTCCTCTGAACACCGAACAAGCAAACAACGGCTCCCAACTAAATAACCACGTCTTATTTACCTCTTTGGCTGTTTTTCACTTCTTTCTTGTGGCTGTTTTTCACTCATCGGCTCGTGTTTGACAGGGACCTTTGTGAATTTCAAGCTCTCTTAATGACATCCGCCCGCCAGAAATGGGACGTGCGAGTCATAAAAAAGCCTGACTTTGCCGTCGTTCGCCTCTGCTTGTTGGCGACTCACTTTGCACTGACGGGAAGGTCTGAGGTCATTAGTACAGCACCTCCATAGCAGAAAAAGTGCCAAATGACGAGCAGACAGGATGAAGAGTTTTGGCAATGAGTTGCTTGCCTGACATTTTGTGGCCTTCCACATCTGGTGGCCTCATCGACGCTGGCTGATGAATGGAGAGACCCCTTGGAAACACCAGTCATTTAGCAGACAGAGCTGCCATTCTCCAGCATTCCATCAGAGCTCCTTTTCTGCTGCCTCCTCAGACCAGAGTCCCGCTGGAAGCGCCAGCACCGGACCCACGTCGAGGTGGGGAAAAAGCTGCTTCGCTCAATCTCCCACAAATTATGTTCTGGTGTGCGTGAGAATCGTCCCACACCCGGCGGAGCCGCCGGAGTCTGTCTTTTGCCCCCTTCTTCCTCTACCCTCGGGCGCCTCCAAAAGTGCGGGAAAATCCAGCCATTTTACCTGGAGAAGCGGAAAAAAAGTGGAGCGGTGGCAACTTTTGACCGCCGGCGGCCACGTTTCAACGGAGCTTTATTGTGTCTTCGTTCCCTGACAATTTCTTTCTTCTTCCGGCCTCTTGGCTGCCCCGGGGGCCGGAGGAGTCGTCAAGAAAATTAGCTTCTTCCACACGAGCAAACAAACCGGAGTTTGCACACGCGAGCGCACGCCGGCCTGCCTGGCCACCTGGCCGCCGGCCTGCCCGTCCGCCTGGCCGCCTGCCCGCCCGCACGCACGCACGCACGCCCCACGCACGCACGCACGCACGAAAGACGTTCTCTCCCACACATTGATCCGCATGGGTTCGAAATCATTGCATTCGACTGGACGGAGTTCATGGTGAACGGGACGAGCTTGCAGGTGACGCAGCACCCAGGGAGGGACGAAGCCGCAGTTTCCGGACAAGTTGCTGGCCAAAAAAGTGTGGAGTACAGGGTGGCAAGGGTAGAATGCTCTCCGTGGTCTGCCACTTTGGTTTTGTTGACGCCGCAAATATGAAACCACGTCCAGTTCTCCAAAACCAGGAAAATGCATTGGACGCACGATTTTCCGAATATTTCCCCACTTGTTTACCGTCTGGAGAGATATAGTCTCGCACTATATGTCCCTCTCCACCGGGACCCAGTGTGATTCAACACTCTGAGACTACTGATCAGTGTTCCTCCAGTTCAGTTCCTCCAGTGTGCCTACAGTGAGTCCACTCCAAATGTCCCTCCACGGATGAGCGTCGTAAAACTCAGGTGCGGCGTCAATTTGCAGGTACTTCTCAGCGTAGGCACGACGAGCTAACGTAGTGAGGAAGTCATTGAATGTTGTTTCTATCAGAAGAATTCTCCCCAAATCTGTACGACCGCGCAGATTTGCTTGGCTTCTACTTTCTGCACTGCTCGTGTGGCGCGCCTGATATGGTTGAGTTTACAGCTGTGAATTTGCCCTCGCTCAACTTCTGCTTTCCCACGTTTTTTATTGAGTTTCCGTCTCTTTTTTGTGGCTCGTGCGGCGACCGCAAAAGCCAAAAAAGCTTCCACCAAAGCAAAGGTCTGACTGGGCGCGAAGTGATCAAAGCTGCCCCAAATCAGTCTTTTGTGAACGTGCGTTGGCCATGGGCGAGGCACCGGCGCAACTGATCCTGGGGGTCAAGAACCGGACTCGTCCAGACGGCCACGCCGGTGTCAGCGTCCCCGAGACTCGTCCAGACGGTCACAGCAAAGTCTTTTGAGTCAGGCCTGGTTTCGAGACTGGGGTTGCCTCTTTGGCGTTTGCTCACCCTTCCTCACATCAGCACACATACGCACGCACAAGTGGCCGCTCAAGACACGGAAAAGGCAGGGGAAATTACCCCCCCGGACCAATTGACAAGAAGAAAAAGTGGGAAGCGCAGTGAAAAACGCCGGCAGTGGCTACAATTTGGTATTGTGCTCCAGTCCAATGAAAAACATGGCATTTCCCTGACAAAAAAAAGGTTCCACACATAACGAAGGGAATTTCTCTTGTCTCCGAGGGATCTTTGGCCAACACACAACATTTTTAAAGACTACTTAGTCGCTCTGTCTCGGGCCACAATGTTTTACTAGCACTGACGGAACAAAAAAAGAGTTAAGGAGCGTGAAAGGGTTGAGAGAAAAGCGTGACAGATTTAAGCGGACGCGCATGCGCAACTTGATATCGCGTATGTGTGTGGGGAAAGCGGCCAACGTGGTATTTTGCCAGAGATAAACATCGGCGGAATTTCCTTCTTCGCGCCGCAGAAGACAAGATGCGTGCACATGTGTTCTGTACAGTGGGCGCCGACTGAGAGAGCGCGACTCTCTTCTGTGCCCGTGGCCACTGTCAGGTCCATGCAGGTGAGTGGGTCCATGGCAATCTGCCACTGAACACGTTGAGCTACAAACGATCCCTGGAAAAGCGGACTTCTGGGCGCAGCCCGAGCGGTCGCAGCCCAAGCGGTCGCAGCCCAAGCGGTCGCAGCCCAAGAGGGCGCAGCCCAAGAAGGCGCAGCCCAAGAGGGACAAGGGCAGCAGCATCGTTCCAAGACCAGGGCCAATTGGGCCTTAATTAAAAGTTTTCACTCTCTCACACCGTTTTTTTCTCTCTCTCTCTGTCTGTCTGCCCCTTTTTGCTAGCCAAAAATTCGCATACGTTTGACAGATTTTTCTCCTCCTCTTCACAATATGTGCGCCAGGTCTGGTGGTGTAATTTTCGTCTTCTCCTCGAAGGAGGGCAACTTGTCCAATTGTGCAGTCAATTGAGACACCAAAAGAGAACTCATTTCCGCCATAAAGATTCGGTTCAATCCGCCGGAAGCCGACCCAAAATGTCTGCACAGAGAGGAGGAGAATATAATTCAAACTTGATCATGCATAAGAAAAAAGAGAGGGAACCAACGAATGATTTTGCCAGCAAGAAAAATCACTCTCGCTCTCTCATAAACGTCTGCTCTGCCAATTTCTCAGTCATCACCCAGGCGACTCCACTGGCACGTAGAACACCTGTCAATCGCACCTTACCCAAATGTTGGCCTACTCAATTTCACCAGGCTGTGGAAGCCCTTTAAAGCTCGCCAATTTTCCTCTATTGTCGAGGGGATAAAGTTTAATTTATTCATGCTGCAGTAAACCCTATTTAAGCGATGTCAAGGTTTTTTTTCATCGTCACATCAAGGTGTCATGTTTGTTATGCATGCAGTGAGCAGATAATATCCGCTTACCAGAGCCTTCGAGGTACTGGTTTCACCCATTTTAATTTAATGCCGTTGACTCCATGATGGACGAAGAGAGCAGCAGCAGCGACAGCAGTGGGGATGCTGTGTGAACCAGCTGGAAGGGCGGGGGAGGGAGAGGGGTTCAGGGCAAGAAAGAGAAGGAAGACAGAGAGAGAGAAGAGAGAGAGAAAAGAGAGAGAGAGAGAAAAGAGAGAGAGAGAAAAGAGAGAGAGAGAGAGAAAAGAGAGAGAGAGAGAGAAAAGAGAGAGAGAGAAGAGAGAAGAGAGAGAGAGAAAAGAGAGAGAGAGAAGAGAGAAGAGAGAGAGAGAGAAAAGAGAGAGAGAAAAGAGAGAGAGAGAAGAGAGAAGAGAGAGAGAGAAAAGATAGATAGAGAAGACAGAAGATAGAGAGAGAGAAAAGAGAGAGAGAAAAGAGAGAGAGAGAATAGAGAGAGAGACAACAGAGAGACTCAAGAGAGATATAAGAGAGAGAGAAAAGAGAGGGAAAAGAGAGAGAAAAGAGAGAGAAAAGAGAGAAAAGAGAGAGAGAAGAGAGAGAAGAGAGAAAAAAGAGAGAGAGAAGAGAGAGAAAAGAGAGAGAGAGAAGAGAGAGAAAAGAGAGAAAAGAGAGAAAAGAGAGAAAAGAGAGAGAAGAGAGAGAAGAGTGAGAGAGAGGAGAGAGAGAAAAGAGAGAGAGAAGAGAGAGAGAGAAAAGAGAGAGAAAAGAGAGAGAAGAGAGAGAGAAAAGAGAGAGAAAAGAGAGAGAAGAGAGAGAGAAAAGAGAGAGAAGAGAGAGAGAGAAGAGAGAGAGAAAAGAGAGGGAAAAGAGAGAGAAGAGAGAGAAGAGAGAGAGAGAGAAAAGAGAGAAAGGAGAGAGGAGAGAGAGAAGAGAAGCAAGAGAGAAGGAAAGAAACTGAAGGAAAGAGAAATTTGAGAGAGAAAAAAGCAAGAAAGAAAGAGAGAGAGACAGGATGGAAGAATAATTCTTTCATTCTGTCCCCCCATTCCCCCAAAGATTCCCCCTCCCTCTGTAACCCTCCACAACAGGTGTAACCAGCTTGTGTGAGACTAATTTTGAAAAAAGTTTTCAAAGAATAACATTAACTCCATAGGCCGACGGAGGCCAAGATCAACTCGTGGATGTTCTGTGTTACATTGGGATAGAAAAGTGAAAATCAAAAAATCAGCTTTACCCTTAATAGCAACACTGGATCACACGCTCACTTGCACCATGTTTTTGATTCGCAAGCCCAAGTGACCATATATCACTTAAAATCTGGACTCCCAATTGCATAGGTCAATCAATGGGTTTCATGATTATTTGCATCACTTTAACATGCTCAGAGATCATCCCTGATTGGAAGGACGCAAGGATGAAGGAGAGGACCAGTGAAACCATGGCAACAGTGAAACATGCAATGGATCTGCTTCGTCAAGGTCTTCTTTCACCCTGGCTTCGACCTGCCTGCTCAACAGATTTGAGAGCTCCGTTCAGTCTTTCCTCAGACAGATGTTATCAAATGTAAAATCAATCAATGTTAAATAAATCAACTGTAAATTATTCCCGCAACCGCAATCTACTTTTATCATATGCTGAACATAGAGCTCATGTAGAGCTATTAATGTGCACAATGCCTTCACTGAATCAGACACTTGTTTGCAAAAAAAAAGTTCATATCCCAAAGTGATGCAATTAACCGGGGAGGGACCCTTTCGGTACGGAGCCTTAATGCTTCCTTGGCATTGCATCATACACCCCTCCTATCCTTGCCAAATTTGGTGACTTTTCCTCCTCGACCATGTGTACGTATGAGCTACCGATACAAAAAAAAATCAGTGGTAATTTGCCTCCAAAGAGGTGGTTGCTTGGCCGCCATTCTGAAATGTGGTGTTTGGCAAAGAAAAGTTCACGTCCGATTGAGGGCTGCCTGTCCTCCTGCCCTCCTTGATCAGTGCTTGACCTGGAGATGTCAAAATCCATGGCAAGAATGCACTTCGACACTCTCTGGTGGAGGGAGGTCACACTTTTGCACTAGCTCTGCTCAAACT
>JAAUXU010087448.1_pt1 | contig 29108 bp, 27 predicted proteins | sample 7278151 | NCBI WGS metagenome assembly JAAUXU01 (sample SAMN14350113, study PRJNA611818) | marine sediment metagenome | isolation source: surface marine sediment (1.8m) | place: French Polynesia: Moorea | collected 2018-08
ACGACGACGACGATGACGACGACGTCCATGGCTGTGTTAGCTGTGCCGCCCTCCTCTCCCTCCACGTCTCCAGCCAAGGAGAGGGGGAGAGAGAGATAGACATCGGTTCATCGTTCGCCAAGCAAGAGCAGGAAGATGTTATGAGATGGCGGGGCCGCTAGCATCTAACTGCTGTTCTGCTGCTCCATCCTGACCCCCCGCTGCTCCTACAGCCAACCAGCGAACAGCAGAGAATCGCTACTACTTGGCGTATGAACGAAGGCATTGTTGATGATGCCCCGACTCGTTAGTTGCATAAACGTGAGACCAAGTTATTTGTCCGGGAAAGAGAAGAAAATTGCTGTTGGCCAGGCATCAACAACAAATATACTTGCTATTTCCTCTTGTTAAAGCAACTTTATCAGTTTCCCATGCAACGTCAACGTCAGCCTCCTGATTCAGGTGGCAGAGACGACGACAGACTTAGCTGATATCGACACTTAACGGATTCAGATCACAGTCAAAAGAGAATCCAGTACCTCAAGGAGGGGGAGTGAGGGAGGGACGGAATGCAGAGGCAGCAGCACCAACTCTTTCTTCAGCTCTCAGGACTTTTTCTGTCAGACTTTCGACAAACATTTGTCTTTGTGCAAGTTTTTTTTTCAACGCAAAAGCTTTCTTTGCTAGTGAGCGAGAGACGAGGGAAGGGGGAAAAGGGGGAGAAAGTTTGTGGTGGAGACTGACCTCCCTCTCTCTCTGGCTCTTTCTCCCTCCTATCATGCAACGGAGTCATGTTTTATGCATGAAAAATCCCCCTCTTGTGCAGTACATAGTAAAGTTGCTGCGTGCCATAATCAAGGGGCCGCGAACTCTTTAACTTGTGGTTGCTCCAGCCACCAAAGAGCTTCCAGGCACGCACGCATATAGCTCGTTGGGCAAATATTATTGACCCGAGGCAGGAGGAGGAGGAGAGATTAAATGATTAAGGTCTCGTGATTGCGGAGGAAGTTTCCCTTTTGTCACTCAGTGATGGATTGAGAGAAGAGCTGCTGCCACATTTTAATGTCGACTTGGTGGTAAAAAAAAACCAGGGACAGACATATTGCCAGGAGAGAGAACGACCAGTGCTGCACGGACCTCCGCACCGTGCACCTCGTCCTGGAGGTACAGTAATGACACCGGCTCATTTGCATGCCATTAGGAGGGGGGGGGGAAGACACGTGTAAGGCGAGCCACTCTGGAGATTGGCTTATTGACTCGTCAACTGCGCTTACGCGTGCAATTTCGACCTACGCAAGGGCGAACACACCAGACAGAACACCCCCAACAGAGGAATTTAGGGGTAGCAGTTCAATTTGTGCAGGAGGTAACGGATCCGGGTGGAAAAAGCAAATGTCCGCACAGTACGAGAGCGCTGGACGCCGATCAGGCGACCCCGATCAGGGGTCACTGATGACAACTGAACAAGATGGAGAATCGAGTCCGGTGTGAGGAATTTTTTTTTTTTCGGTTGCATCCTCCACATCAAATGCGTCGTAACGACCGATTCTTCTCGCCTCCCTGCCATGCACAGTCAGCGGGGAGGGAAATTCATTGATCGAAATTTGATGCGCTTCCACTCGGGGCCAATGCATCAATGCCAAAGTCTCCCCTGCACTCACCTTGATGATTCTTGAGGTAGTCTTCCTTGCAGAGTAAAGCCTCGTCTCCAGGTCCTCCCAGATAGAGCACCTCTCCGGTAGCCAGCTGCTTGTTGCAGGCAGAGCAAGAGAAACAGCGTAGGTGGTAGACCTTTTCACGTGCCTTGCGAACGTAGTCCAGTGGCAAGATGCCCTCGCCGCAGCCGGAGCATTTGGGACCGAAGCATCTGCACAGAGAATGAAAAATCATGACAAAATCGATCGGACGTCACCCATGGAGGTGCGTATGTGTAGCTTAAAGTAAGCTGTACAGGAAGTGCACTCACTACACGATATATCTCTTTATGTAGTCGGGGAAAAATCTGGACTGTTTGGAGAGACCGAGCTCTGTTTTGAATATCAATGTCGGTGGTCTGATTCCAGACGGATTATGCGACCCCGCTACTGTCGAGTATGGATATTTCAGCTCTGCCACTACCACCTGTCCCCTGTGCGGTAGGAAGGAGATTGGAAAACAAGGGTCTCTGGTGGACAAGGGTCAATTCCTAGCGGGCGAATAACTCTCGTGGGTGGGGGTGGGGGGTTGTGGTGGAGCAAGGATAGGAAATTGGCCAAGGAAGTCGGCCCACACAGCCTTGCACAGTTCTTAAAATTGTTACGTTCAGCCACAGGAAGACGTTATGCATTCCTTAACCGCTGGTTCGTGTCATTCTTCATAATAATAATCTATATAATACGTTAAGTAAATTACACCGCGTCCTCTGGTTTTCTCCGCTGTCGCCCCACGCATGCAAACGCACGTATCCTTTTCAGCGACCTATCAGCTATCCTCTTCAGCACTCGTGCTGAGCTTACATGCATGATCCGGCTTCCTCCCGGTGGCAGCTCCATCAGATATCAGCACGCGAGCAAGCAGGCGATGGACGGTCAGGGGATTTTTTCGTGTCAATCACAAGGGCAGCAGAGCGAGACCAGATATGGAGCAGGGAGAACAATAACAACAACTAAACAGAGGATCGAAAACTGTTTGCCTATGCTTGGCCCCAGTGCACAAAGCCCCGCAAAATGCTCAAATGCTAAGACAGGGCCTACCTAAGCTGAGTGTGTCGCGGGCATGCATTTTTGCGCGTACCACGCACAATCATGCGACGACTGCTACATCAGCCCTGAACGGCCGTGCAGTGCACGCAAGTGGACTGACAGACAGACAAATATACGTGTACACAGTTCTCCTCTGACAAGATACTTGTGGTGCCGAGTAACATCCACGTATGTACGTGTAACTTTTTCGTTTCCTTTGGCTATGCATTTTTTTATGTTCGTGCACACTACAGGAAGTGTGTTTTGACGCGAGTTGCCTTCCTCTGGACGAAGGAAGCATGCGATCGACCGTAAAGGACGACCACCACCGAAGAGCGAATACGTTGCCCCAGGGCGTAGACAAAAGACAAACTGACAGACACAGAGAGAGAGAGAGAGAGAGAGAGAGAGAAGAAATCGTTTTCAATAAAGTATCGGGGCCAGGTCGATCCTGTCAAGTTGCAATCCAGCCACAAAAAGAGGACTAAAGAGTGCTTTTGCGCTATTTGGCACCAGCAGGCGCAAGACGAACAAGAAGCGGAGCAGCTTGCAATTGCTGACTCTGCCGAATTGCACCTCCTCCAAGTCCCTCTTCTCTCTGTGTCTGCTCAACTTCTTGCAGCAGCCGTTGGTTGCTGGGCGGTTTTCAATCCGATTTGCGGGGGACAGATCAAGTGGGATAAGTTTGCTCGTGCGTGAGCCAAAGTTGAAATCGATCAGAGGCTGCAGCAGCACCAGCTCCACTACTTTGCCCAAATCCGCGGATCACATGGGAGAAAAGAAAAGAAAACAATTCAACTGCAGCAGGAAAAGGGGGATCGTCATGTCTGCGTATCGAACAATTGCCCGCCTGATCTTATGACAATATTGGCGTGAGTTGCCAGCTTCAGTGCAGGAATTCTTTCATTTGTACCTGCAACTATTGGAGAGGCTCCCACACACCAACAAAAATTTGATTCTTCACTGACAGTTTCACAATAGGAAGCTAAATAAATCCATCGAGTCAGTCAAATTCACGTTCCACTTTTTTTTCTTTTCTGGCGGTTGCTGTAGTCAAGAATGGTAGCATGCATACGCGGTAAGCAAGAGATATAGACAAAAGCCGGCAATAAACATTGTCTCATCCATCGCATGTCCGCCATCGCCGCCGCCTTCCTCGGGGGCAATTTCTCAGCCACAGCCAAATTTGGCTCTCTTCTTCGGGAAAGCCAAGAATAAGAACTCGAGGGGACAAAATGAAGCAGAACTGACTGACACAAGTCTAACTGTACAAGCCTACTTCTCTTCTCTGCTATGTAATATGACGCATGCATGAGGACAAACTCCGCTATCACGGCAGTGATGTGATGATGATATATCGGGGCTGAGTGAACCCGCTAAATTTACGCTGTTGAAAATCTGCTGGCAGTTACAAGTCTCTTCCACTTTCACAGGTTAACCTTAGCAGTCAAACTCTCCTCTGTCTCTCACACGGCAGCAGTTTTCGTGACGAGCGGCGGAAGCTACAAATACTTCAACAGTCGAGGCAGCATTAGATATAGCAGTGGCTTGAACAATTCTGCGGCGGGGCCGATTTGCCTTGGAGGTGCAACTTCAATTGATACAATTCGGTGGGGAGAGAGAGCGCGGAGAGGCCATAAAGGAGGTGGGGGGAGGCGGTTTGTTGTCCACCAGCAGCTCCAGCAGCTACTACAGCTACTGCAGCTACAGCATCTACAGCCAACATCCAGGAGAAATCATAAAGCAATCAACGTCCGCTTAGCCTCCATCTTGGCTGACCCGATTTCCAAGTCAATAAAGGCAGAAGGCGATAAAATCAAAGCATTCTCAGAATGAAGCGATCGAATAATCTTCCTCTCAATGCATTTCGCCAAAAAATCGCCATGAAAGCATTGCGCGAAAGTGCCCATTAAATGGGCAGTCGTCGATCTTTTGCAAAATCTTTTTATGGCTATAAACCTACCTGTAGAAGTCGTCCCTGCAGTAGATTTTTCCCTCCTTGAAGAAGCACTTCTCGTCCAGCAGCGTCCTGCACACCTGGCACTTGACGCACGAGGAGTGCCACGTCTTGTCCAAGAAGTGCAGCAAGAAGCGGTCCAGGATGGGCCTAGAGCAGCCCGCGCACTCCACCGTCATCATCTTGTCAACAAGCAAGAACAACACACATGCTGGGTCAAACACGCCAAACGGACTGAAGAGAAAAAGAAAGAGAGCTGCTGGTGCTGTTGCCACCGCCGTCGCCGCCGTCGACGTCGACGTCGTCGTCGTCGTCGTCGTCACTACGTGCTACTACTTCTACTGCTTCTTTTCTTTTCTTTCCTCTTTGCCAAGCTCGTATGTGAGCATGTGTGAGGTGGGGCCGCTGCCGCTGCGGCTGCCGCTGTCGCTGTCCCTGCCGCGGGCGCCGCCGCCGCCGCCGCCGCCGCGCCGCAGCCATCGCCGTCGCCGCAGCCGCTGCCTGCGTCGTCGTCGTCGTCCCCGCCGCCGCCACCGTCGTCGCCGCTGCTGGCACCGCCGGCAGGTCTGTACATGCCCTGGAAACGGCGTTCTGCGCCGTGAACCACGGTTCCAACCGTTCGCTCTCTCCGACGGTTGCGACGGCGGCGTTGGCGGCGGCGGCACCGACGCAAAATATAGCCACCAACGCTGGCTCACTATTATATGTGTGTGTCAGCTGCAGGAGAAGAGCAGTGCTACATACATGTACGTAGAGCAGAACAGAGGTCCCCCCATTTTTCTCTGTTCTCGGGTGATAATGACCAGCGTTTTGTCGGCAGCAGCGGAGATGAGGAAGGTAAGGCGGACCAGCAGCAATGGACAGGATCCCCAAAACCCGGCTGGCGGCCACCGGGAGGCTAAACCCGAGAAGACGACTCACAAGTCATCTGTTATCCTTTTGTTTTTGGTGTCAGTCCATTTCGGCCGGAGCGAATGGAGCGAATGGAGAAGAGGACCCTCTCTGACTCCGACTGCAGCCTCACGGGATTGATGAAGAGAGTGAGAGGGGTTCATTCATTTAGGGAAGAATGTCTCTCCCCTCTCTTGTGGTCACAAGAAGAAAATTGGTGGGTTGGTTGCGAGAAAATGATCATGCTGGAGGAACTTTGTTTATATTGTTGTTGACCCTCCTATGGGTGGGTGAGTGGAGGAGGCTCAAACTTTGTGGCAAAGAAAGAAAAAGACTTTTTTTTAACTTGTTGTCTGATCCAATGGGAGCGTGAAATTTGTTGGGATTGATTTCCCGCGGAGGCCGCGTAGAAGGAGGAGGCAGTAGCAATTAACACACGTGAGAGAATTTCCCCTCCTGCAATCTGCGGTTGCTTGGGCTCAGCTCCATTGGCTGAATTGCTTCTCAAGTGTTATTAATCACCTGCTATCGGCTGATTGGACCGGGAGCAAAATGCCTCCGAGCAGGGCCACCGCTACGCCTCTGCTGCCATCTCTCTGTTAATGCAGAGGAGACAGTACGAATTATTCTATGGAAACACTGTTAAGAGCGGTGTAGGGTAACACAGAGCTACTATTGAGGAAGACACACTGGCCCAGACTAACGTTCAGTTTTAAGTAGGAACGTACCTATGCTGTAACTTTTTTTCTTGTATTTCTGGTAAATCGCCTTTAAAAGGCAATTTTGTCCAAAAGTTAAGGAAGCTTTCCAACGGTGCATAGAGGGGTTGTGTAGCTAGCTGCCAGCGTCAAGGAAATTACTTTTGGAATGTTTTGTACACTTGAAAGTCGCATTTTTTTGCTTCACGTTCCTCCACAGTGAGCACACAGGAAGCAAGACCTTTCTTACGTAAAGTATATTGCTTCTGGCCCTGGCTAATTTGCTTGGGGAACTGACTCAAGTGGGTGCACACATGACCCATCCTCACCGACTGCACACACCGTCCAGGAAGCTGAAGTCAGACACTGACAACCTCATCACGCACTTTTCTCAATACTGATCATTGGATGGCAATTAAAGCTGAGTGGGAAATCCTATGGCGACCTGCCCAACATCTTCAGCCTCATCTCCGCCTACGTCCATCTCTCTCTCTCTCACACACCATTATTGATAGCGGCGAGGTCAGAGGACGAGGGCTCGACTACTTCTTCGTAGATGGCAGATCTAATGCTTTTTCTTCCACTAATTTCTCCGACAGCAGCCGAAACTTCAATTTCCTTACTCATCTAGCCCACATCATTAGGTGGTGATCATGAAGAGGAGAAAAGCCGCGGCAACTTTTCCAGCAATTTCTAATAAAAATGACAAATCGTCCAACAAAGTCTCTTTCGCCCTGACATATTTAATTTCCATCTGGAGGCCAAAAACTCTCCCCATCTCGTGGCTTCTGGAACTGCCAGCTCGGCAGTCAGGGGTGCCACAGACACATGAGCGGGGACGCGTGGTAGGGACGAGTCAGTAATGGTAATGCACTCACTCTCCTCCTCCATTTGTCAGAGGTATTCAATTACTGGTCCTCATTAGCCACGTACGTTGGCTACTTCCACAATGGCTTTGGTCTCTTCTGCTTCACTTTTTTCCACCCCGCCGGGTTCATTTGTCATCGGCGCACGCAAAGTTTGTTTTGTCAATGATTTTGCTCTCTTATGTGTGAGAGAGTTAAACTGAATCGCCGACGCCGACTACAGACAAGATAACAAGTGTGCGTCATTTTTTTTTCATGACTGCCAACATTGGTGGTCCAGTCACGCACACGAATGCATATGACATCGGGCTGAAATATTCAATATTGACTCAAATTGTCTGGTCTGTGTGCATTTCTTCGGCATCGATTCTGGGGTTTGTTGGTCTGGGGTGCCACCTGGGAGTGGGTGGCGCATCCACCTAGGCCTAGGGAGTTCCCGCGCAAAAGCATTCGATTGTGCTCTCAGACAGTTATTCGCCGTCAAGTGGCCGAGCACCATGACTGGTAGCAGCGTCCCTTATAAATCTATTCCGGTTACTGAAACCATACCTGCTGAACATTTTTGCAGGGTGTAAGAGCAGCAAATTGCTGAGATGGTGCCTTCCTGGCCACAACTGCTTGCAATCAAATGCTTTTGTGCGGAAACTCCATAGGCCTAGGTGGATGCGCCACCCACTCCCAGGTTGCATCCAAGGCCCCAAATCTCTGTTGCTGAACGTTTTTCTTGGGTCCGAATTACACCTTTTGAGCAGTTCTCGTGGCAACTAAACAGCCTCGGACGGCGGCGCTGGCAAAAGAGTGTTAACATAACTGAGGAATTGCGGGCGAGCCTTGTGGCTGTTTTGCGGCACCCACTTGTTTTTCCTCCCGCCTCAGAGAGAGAGAGATGCAATCTGCATAAAATTTTAATTAACAAGATAAAGTGTCTTTGCGTACAACGTCGCAAGACGGCGGGGGGAGAGCAGAAGCCGCCGCCGTGGCCGCCTTGGCCGCCTTGGCCGCCGTGGCCGCCGTAGCCGCCGCGGCGGTCACCCGCCGCCAGCTGGCTGCAGATGATCGTCTGGCCTCAGGGGGTTCCACTTCCAACCATTTTGTTGTCTTCTCAGAATATAGACATGAGAAATTGAGAGATCCACTTTTGAACGGTTCCTTTAATTCTCCCACAGGCCCGTATTCCTCTCAATTCATCAATTGCTATTAATCCATCTCAGTTGGGAATCATTAAGAAAGCCCAGCAGCACCAAGAGTGGATTTATGCTTCTGATCGGATGAATGCTGACTTTTCTCAGGCCCCCGTTTGGTTGGTAGGGGGTGAAGCAGGGTCCTTTTAAACTTTATGAGACCTTAATGTTATTTTCAATTTTCTCTGCGACGATCATTTTTAAGCGGGCTCCACCTCTGGAGGTCACTGGTCTTTATACGAGTTCTCCGTCTTCCATCAGCGGGAGGCTGGCTGAGAGAGCTTTAAAGCTGAAGAGAGACTCTTCTTGATACCATTCATCACGCAGCGGAGGAGGAGTCTTTTGTTACAGCCCTTCTCTGAGTGAGGCTTAAAAAATGAGCCTTGAGGTACTCTCCAAAAATTGCCAGTTCCCCTACTGGGCCACGATGTCAGCCACCAAATGACCACTTGGTCGACCAGCAGAAGAGTTGGCGGAACGAACGCCTTCAGACAAATAAAAACGTGAAAAAGGGAACTTGGCCCTTTGGCCAAGTCCGTGTATAAGATCTGCACACTTTTTGCTTGCTCTCTTGCGCTAATTGTGGGAGTGGACGAGTGCAGCGTGAGCAATAAAATGATTTCCCCCTCCTTTCTTTCATTTCTCCCCGCTCAATTCGCGATTCTTTGATGATGGCAGTCGAAAACACAATCTCCTTGCCCCTTTCCTCGCTCCCTCTCTCTTTATACAAGTTGTTGTGTTCGAGTAAAAGCAGCGGGAGGGAGATTCGACCTGTCGGAAACAGAAATTATTCCATATTCCTCATCAGGGGGGCTTTGCCTAGCTAAAGAAGAGAGGAAGAGAGGCCAAAACCTCTCAGACGGATTAGGAAAAGAGTGGAGGAGAGACCGAGAGTGGAATTAGGCTAGGAAAGAGAAGATCTTTTTTTCAACCGCGCAATTCTTCTCCGCTCATAAGAGGGAAAAAGTTGTCCTTTTGCGGGGTGGGGGAAAAAAAAGAGGAAGAAACTCCGGTGGCGACTTTGGCTGAAGCTCCCGCCGGGTTCGATCAGTGCTGGGCATGTGCCGCTCGGCAGGTGGGAGGGACAAAACTTATTATGCGGGAGCAGCACGAGTTCTCTTGGGGGGGGGGGGGAGAGGGGGACGAAGAAAAAAGTTTTTTTTCCTACAAGGCTCCAAGTTTTTTCACAGAAAAGGGAAAAAAAGAAGAGGGTTGGTTGTTCCACAGCTGCTTTGCCGTAATCTCCTAGAGAAATCTTGATAGAAACTTAATGAAATCACCAAATTGAATCGGTTAATGCCCAGGTCCGTTCAATTGCCATCGCGTAATAAAATCTCTTCGGAAGGTATTATCAAGGCCGGCAAATTATTGTTTTCAGGGGTGCCGGCCAATTACGTTGGCCGTGGTCAAGAAAGTAGTAGTTGCCTCGTTAGGAGAGGAGGGAGGAGGATTCAAATTGGCGGTCTTGTGCTCTGGAACAATGCCGGCCTTAAAGTAGGGGGCGTCGACCAGGAGCACGAGTCCCCAGAAGTGGAGAGCCAGGGAGAACAAATTGGAGCCAATTTCCATAATGAATCATCGCGGCCGCAGTGTGAAAGAGAAGCATCCCAGGAATCCAATGGCAACAATGGCTGTTTCGCCGCCCTATTGTGAGGAGACAATCTGAGCAGGTAGCGTCTGCGGTTTTCTCCATCTTGGTGCACGCACACAGGTGGGGGAAGACCGAAAGAAAACGTGAGAAGAGGCAGATTGGGTCGTGTGAGAGATAAAAATCGCCCGCCAATGGCAGAGGCGAGCCATGAATAAGGTACCGTACACGACGGCTGCAGCTTCTTGGTGTTCCTCCAGACCTTGGCTCCGGAGCGGCGCTGAGTCCCGGCTCGGACGATCGATTATTGGGCGCATTAGCGTCATGTCACAACATTTCTTTTTGTCTACGAGCGTCGCATCTGCAGCAGAAAATTTGAAACACGAGGCACTCGTTAAAATGAGACGACCCCAACCAACCCAGCATCGATCGCGTCATTGTTTAGGGGGAGAGAGTAGGAAGGAGCCTCCTGCATTCTCACATATAAAGTCTGAGGTGGATGATAAATTCGCCAACGGTCGCTCTCCTCTTCTCTATTAAACTCTATCAGTCAATATGTGGGACCCGTCCGAGAATATTTCAGGGCTTCCCCCTTTTTTGCACGTTCTCCACCACCTGAGTGCAGTGACGACCGTGAGAAACCACGAACAGAGATTGGTGCTGTGCATCTGGTGAAGACAACGAAAAAGCTGCGATGGTTTCGTGATTGCACGTTGACATTTGGACGAGAGAGTGACAAATTACAAATTTATTAGCCAATGCAGCGGGAGAAAGTTCATCCTATTGAAGTAAACTTTTGCTCTTCCTTCGTTACATTGGGAGAAAGACAGAGGACTGCTGCTGGCAATAAAGGTCGGCATCCACTACTGAAGATCTCGTCCAGGGTTGCCAAGCCATCGAACCCTTTGATATTTGGTCATATGCATCCTGACCTTAAGGAGAGGGACTTCCTGCCTGCCTGCCTGCCTGCCTGCCTGCCTGCCGGCCGGCCGGCCGGCCTGCGCGAATCACAGAAAAGGCAGGGGAGAAGTCCTATTTGTGTGCACACATTAGGATTTCATGTAAATTGGCCTCCTCCTCAACTGCGCAGCCCTTTTTTAATAATAGATGGGCAATTGTGTTTGTGTTGTTCTCACGAGGGACAAGTCCCAGAAATTGAGCCTAATGGCCTTCTGATACAGGAGGTTGCGGCCAGAATAGTAATGGTCGATAATGAAGACAGGTCGACTGCCTGCGCCAAAAAATCTTTGTCCTGCATCTATTAGTCACAAATTAGCGGCCATAATCACTTTTTCTTTTACAGAAATGAGCGAATGCTCATTAACAACAAAAAAAACTGACTGGAGGTGTGTCAAACTGAGAGAGGTTTTATGAAAAAGTCGACGGAAACGTGTTCAAGGGGGCTAGGAAGAAGTCAAGCACCTGCTGCTGGCTCTTGTGGCTGGAGTAGTCGTACATGGTGTTCTACTTATGCACGATCAGTTTCTTTCATTGCCAGACTTAATGTCACTTGCCAGCTGCAATGGTGTATTTTTTCCCCTCCAAATGCCTCTGCACGTACACAGTAAGTGTGCTTCCGTCTGTCCGCACATACACACATATATATACATTTATACTTTCGCACCAATTGACATGAATCCTTGACAGCTGTATTTTGGAAAATAAAAAAAATCTCTCCTCCTGAAGAGACCAGTGTCGATAACCAGTTCCTGCCTGCATCATCAATTTTGTGTCGACGTGGGTAAAAGGTGGCATAACTTTGGAAATGAAAAATGCTGCTAAGAATTAGTACTTAAAGCACTCGCAAAGACTGCCCTTGTTTTTAATAGGAGGAGAAAGCCATTGTTGAGCAAACGTGTATGTCAATGTTTCGGGATTCGAATGCTCAAGGATATATCTGGGGAGGGGATCTTTAATCAACGCCAACGATCGCTTTACAGTGTGGACCAGGAAGAAGTGTGACAGCAGCGGTGGGACACACGTTGGCCACGGACTTTGGCGGCTCAGACTGCGCGTGAGGAACAAGCACTGGCTGGGGACTCGGCAAGCGCGTGCAAGAAGGAGAGTCCACAAAATCTACGTGAATAATCTAGCTTTTCCCGGGGGATTCTTTCCAACAAAGATAGGAGTATGATTCACAACAGGCTCTCCTGTCTCTCCCGTTGGGAATCAGTTCCAGCACCACACACGCACGGCACTTGCAGCGCTGCACCACACACGGCCGAAAATATGGTAATGCATGTACAGATTGAGCCAGAAAACACTCAACTGTTAACTCGTCTTGGCGGCTCCTTTTTTTTCGTATGTGGAGGAGAATTTAATGGTTGGATGGAGATCCCCGCCTTGTAGCTGCCCTGATTTGTGAGAAATTAAATTCAATCCCACCAGGGTCTTACTACCTCTGGTCACGAGTTGGGGGGGGAGGCTACCACGGCTCTTTCAGTAAAAAAAATCGCCGACCCCTTTATGATTGCTTGACATGCCATCCACACAAGACGCAACTAAGAAGTCACCTGAGAGGTCCACTGCAGGTAAGTCAAAAGGGGAAAATTTCTACATTTGATGTGCACGCCCCAAGCAGCCAAGTCATGGTGAGGTCGCAGCCAGTGCAGACTGCGCATACGTTCGAGCCATGCGTGACTGCGTAGGCGAAGACAAATACGACGTAGTTGTGTAGACTGCACGGGCAAAGAAGCGGCCCGTAAAATAGACTAATCCTCGTTGACTCGATGATCCTAATTCGAGGTCGCTGGGCAGGCGCACATTTGACAATTTACTTCTGGGCCTTCCTGGCTCGGTGGCATTAATTAAAAGGCCAGAGAAAGGGGTGAGGGACGACCGCGGTGCAGCCTTGATAGTCGGCAGCCACCCTCGCGCCGGCCGGCCCTTTATTCCCCCCGTTCTGCGGGAAGCAGATAAAAAATGCATGAGCTGATGACACAGACGAAATTGAAACTAATAAGCCCCTACGTCGGCAATAGAAAAAAGCCACTTATCTCTTGTCAATAGAGCATGCGTACGTGCACTGGTACGGCCTGGGCGACCCTTGCGGTGCCCAAGATCGTCGTCGTGGCCTCCGTGCAGGCAGACTTGGGGCTGCTCTGGCACTACTGTGCAGCAAGTAAACAGTGCACGGATACTCGCTGGCTGGGCTACGACCTCTTCCACGTACAAGAACTGAAAGAAGTCCTCCAAATTGTCAATTTCCAGGGCCGTCACGATCCATTAACGAAGACGACCGGGCGAAGGCAGCAGACAACGTAATTCAATTCGCCTAGAAGAAACAAATTGTTCTCGTCTTTTTAAAGAATCGCTTTTGCCCTCAAGAGAGACTTTGTTCTCCTGTCATTGACAGGGGGAACTTGCGCGTCTTTCTTTGATAATGCTAGTTCAAAGGCTCCTGTGAAAATGGGCCAAAACCAAATTACAGACAACGCGCTCGCATCTGCGAAGGACCCACTCACTTAGCGGTGTCCTATGCATATCGACGTCGTATGAGTATGTTCGTTGGTACGACAGAGAGGTCGTGTGGACGTCGCTCCATCAGGTCCAACACTTCCAACTTCATCAAGCCAATGGTGGAAATTGACCTCTGGCCAATTCACTACAAAAATTCGACCAGGACTTAAAAAAAAATACTGCAACGTGGCAACCCTGAAGAGGAGAGAGAGAGAGAGAGGGGGGATCCTGATCAGCTACTTGCAGAGGTAAAGCAAAAATAGATCCGGGTGCAGATCGCATGGACGACACGGAGTGAATGGTGAGCGCGAAGTGCGTGTTGAGCCACAGCTACGTTGGCCAGGACCTACCTCTACAGGTGCGTCTACAGCCACAAAAGCAATGACTTCAAGGGCGGTCGTGAGCATGTGGATGGCGAGTATGGGGACGAAGGTGGCAGAAGCAGACAGAGCAAATGTATCCATATCCACTCTTTTGGGTCGATTCCGTTAAGTTGACTTTGACACACTACTTGAGTGATGTCGAGTGCCAAGTCACAAGTACGTGAATACTTCTTCCACGACTTGCCTGCGATCACCCTTCATGAATCGGGAGAGATCCCGAGCGGCCTCAGCTTCATGAAGACTTTTGAGATCAACACAATATAGTATCAAACTGTACCTATGCACAATACCAGACTTTGAAGTGGATCGAGTACTAGAATGACTTAAAGCGTTGTGAATGCCAATTGTTCAAAAGTTTCAGAGTTATTGTTAAAAAAGTGCGAATCTCGAGGTGCCCCAAATGCTTTCAAGTGGTACAATTCTTGATTCCCAAAAACAAACACAATTTTCTTTCGCCCCTTTTCCCACGCACGCACGATTGAGCCATTAACCCCGTTGCTTTCACCCCCGGGCAGGAAAATTACCTTTTTTTGCTGTCTTCCTCATCCCAAATATCGGGGAACTTCTGGTTTCGTCACGGTCAATTAAGGAATATGCAACGGTTTCGTCCGCAGCCACAAGCTTGATCCAACCTCGATGAGAGAATAGAATGAATGTGCAGTCGAGCTGACATTTTTGGCAACTTGGGTCGGTGCAAAAAGCTCGACTTTGGTCAGATTTTGGAGCCGACTGCATTTCTTATTTCGGATCGACGTTCAGTTTTTGCCAGAAGTGTCAATTTTTGCAAGATTATCCCGACCCGTTTGCAAAATGGAATACTTACTGTGCGTTCTCCGTTACCGACGACCAAGACCAAGATGTAACGCACGCGCGTGGACTCTGAAGCTCACCTGCACAACTTGGTCACTTCACGGCTTAGTCCATGCCCACCACGGTCAGTTTGGGCTCCGAACGTACGTACAAAGAGTTTCTTCACTCCTCCCATGTCTTCTGTAGCTGAGAGCCAAACTTCTCCACGATTTTTAGATGTTTGGCTTCCTGACATCACCATTCATGCGGGAAAGAGTTCTCGGACATGAGGGAGAGTTTGGAGCTTCAACATTTTGAGCACGCGATGCTAGATTCGTTTTGGCCCACTGCCTGCAACAGTATTTGCTTAAAATCTGGCAGGAATGAGAGAGAATGAGTGGACGAAAAATTGTAGGTAATGGTCGTCCTGGCCTGCATGCAAAGCCTGGGATGCTCACAGCAGCCCTGTAGCTGGAAGTGGTCTCATATTTAAGATACCAGCACTCCACTATTTATGATGCACAAGCATTGTCAGCTGAGCCCCCTTTGTTTGAACTCCAGCATTCACATACATCATGAAAATAATTCCCTGTATCCTATGCTACGCACACAGCGCAGTCAGTGTACGTACTTGAGCCCAGCTAACTTTATCTCAACCTCCCCGAAAGTGGCCCTGACTGTTAAGCCACCGCCAATTATCTGTCATTAAGCAAACACTCATCCAAGTACCAGCGACCGGTGGGAGAAATTGCCGCCTATTTGGAGCGCATGAATTTGCACGAAGGCTTCTTTTTCCTATCCGGGTCGTGGCAGCATCCACTGGACCACCCAAAGGCCTGGGAAAAAAGTCTTGGCTGCTGCTGCTAATGATGATATTGACTTGACCCGTTTAGTGAGCGAGGGAGGCTCACGCACGCACGCGCGCGCGCGCACAGGAGGAGAGGCCGTCAAAGAGTTAATTATCGGAGGCCGATTAGTAGCATTACACTCAGGTCTCCTCCTACGTCTCCCATGTCTGACTATTCAGGTAGAAACCGGAGTGGGAGCGACAACACAGAAGAAGCTGTTATTTGTAGCTTCCACCTAACGTTAGGTTTACATAGAATCTTGGCAAAGAATGTTACGACGGTATGATTAAGGAAACTCTCTGCCCACTTCCATCCTCTGATCAGGATTTGTCACTGGCAACTCTCTCCTTTCACACATACCCGTCAGAGAGTCTGAGAAGCTTCTCGAACCTGACGTCAATTCCTCGACGCGATGCAGATACTGGGATATTTGGTTACCTGGGCAAAAAGTCCCCAAAAGCTGGCAGGATGGAGAAGAAAAAAATAGCTCAGACAAAAGAATAACGGCAAAATCTCAATGAAGAAATGAACTGGCATCAACCACTCCGATGATGCATTTTCCTCCTCCCCTCCCCCCTCCCCCCCCTCCCCACCAACCATTTGTTCTCCTCCCTGATGTTCGAAATGAGCACGCAGGTAGGAGGAACGAACGGCGTGAGAACGTTTTTTTGACCATTGCAGGTGGCAATTAACGCTGATTGGAAGGACTCAGGCCAGGAGAGGCAGTTCTTGCCCGTCTGCGTAAGCTACGAGGAGAAGAAGACGGACCCGCTGGGCTCCAACGGGGGGAGGAGGGGTCACGATGTGTAATTAATTGCCCTCTAATGGCCGCAAATAAATCGAAATCAAAGCGAGAAATGCGGCCGTCCGCATCGACGCTGCACACTCGACCGCAAATTGACCACTTTGTCTTGGCTCGCAGTTCATACAGGATGTGGCTAATGTCAAATTGCAACAATTGCCTGTTTTTTCTCTCTCTTTTGCGGGTCAACAGTCGGGGTGACGATCGGAAAGACATTTATAATGTCTTCACTCTCTGTAATAGGTGAGCATGGGCCAAGGCAGGAGGAGGAGGAGGGGTAAAAAAGCGCCCGCCCTTGAACGATATTGAGGTGAGATTGCTGTAATCACTTTCTCTCTCGAGCCATTGGTCCATGTGTGGTGTGGACTGCGAAAAGTGACTCGAGAGTTTAATGAAGTGACGCCCGCTTGTCTGGCCGAGCGTTCGACGTCACTTCCCGAGGAATTTTCTCATTTCCTTCGAACCTATAATTAAATCCGTCCTTCCGATCCGCCCAGATCACACCTGAGGCGGCGGCGGCGGCAAAACAACGAGCAGAAATGAGTTGTTGGAATATTTTCCGGCCGCCTCCTCTCCAAGGAATGTGTGCATTTAAGAGGTGTTCATATTCCCAACAATCCTGCCTTCTGACTGAGCTTGTTCGATCGCACGGTCAAGGAGCAGGATGACTTGAGGTTGTGGTCTAGGATCAGACTATCGAGCACCATGACTCGGGCCGACTGGTCGAGCCACACTCATCTGGAGTCAGCGACTGCCCCTGTGTATTACAATGACACCGGTGACGTCACTCGACATTATTCCAGTCTGTGACAATGACGCATTCCGCCTGCTCAACTCAGATAGAGGCCTCCACCGGCATTGGTGATTTTAAGAATAACCTCACTAGTCCCAAAGTGATCCTGCGTAACCATACTGGCAGGTGCGCCCGCCAAACAGGCGACTGCCAGGCCAGCCAGCCAGCCAGCCCAGGCAAAAATTGGCTGAAAGGGCCAAAGGCAGTTATTTAAACCTCTTCTGGTTGAAAAATTAACCAGTGAATCACAATTTTCTTCCCCTTTTGGGGTCATCGGCTATGATCAGAGCAGGATTGGTTTTTATCGGGCCAGCTTTTGTGATGTCGACCTGTGACAAAGAGACGTAATGTTTTGTTATATATGTATAGAAGATTATGGTGCATTTACGAACGTCGAGGCACCCCTGCGGCTTAGGGATAGATCTGCCTGCCTGTGCTGTGCTGCGAAGGAAGCTCTCTGTAACTATCAGCTTGGGACCTATGATTCTTATTGCTGTGGAGAGAGACTAACTTTTTATAAGAAAAAAGAAAATCTGATGCTCAGTGGAGGCTTTTTCTTAGTGCGAGGTAGCACTGTGCTAAGAGAGCATAGAATTTAGTGTTTAAGTAATTACGAGTTCATGAATTCGTCCCCAAATGAAAGTCTACTCGAATCATCGTGCGGCCATAACTCCTCAACGCTACTTTAGTTTCTACAATAGGATAAGCTTAAAGGGGTGCTATGAATCATGATAACTGCTACATTTATGGATCATTTCCTTGGGATGTCTCATCATGCAATAATCGCCAAAAATGTGGTCCAGTCTGTCATAGTGTCCAGGACTGCACTTGTAGATCAGATCACTGTCTAGTAACTCGTGCAGAATTGTTAATATAAGAAAATTGACGTCATCGCCCTTCCCCTAGGCACATTTCAGACGTGAACCTCAGGATAAATGGAAAGAGGAGAGAAGAAAGAATTATGGAAGAGAGTTTTTCTTGCCAGCCAGAAGAAAGTCTTGGCCCTCAGATCATCCTAGTAGCAAATGGCACTGCAACAGGGGAGGTGTGCGTGCTGTAGCAACAGTTCTTTTTGCAGGGCCCGCAACTAAAATGGACCAGGACCAAGGACAGGAGCCGATCTCAAAAGGTCTGCTTCAGTATAAGTTGCTCCTCGACCTCACTGAACGTGCAGTGTGCGTATCAAGGCTGGAGGTCTCTGAACGGAGTCTCTGCTTGTTCCTTTCTATTATTCGCTCCTGGTGAAATGAGATATCGACCTCAACCCCCCCCCTCTCTTCTTCCCTCTCCAGTATCCAGCCTGTGTGTACGTAAAGCTTTCTCACACACTGTAACTACAGAGCCAAGAAAGGATTCTTCCTCTTCTTACGTTTTCTGCAGGCCGATATCGAGTCGTTCTCCCCCAAGTTGTACATGTGCAGCGCACGCAACACCACCTCTGGTGCAGTCACCGGGTCCGCCGCTACGTGAGAAAGAAGCGCCGCCCGGCGAAAAGCTACAGATGAGACACACATGTGTCAGCCGCAGTATTTACACACCAGATACTTCATTTTCTCTTTGTCGCTCCTTCCTCGTCTTTTTTAGCATCGATCCCCTTCTCTCATGAGGAGTGAGAGCGAAAAATGTCAAGCCTTCTTCATACATGATGTCGCTGAAGCCTCTGACAGCTCCCAACTTTTCCCACACTTCTCAAAGCAGAGTTGGACACGTGACGCATGATGAGCATTTCTACAGTTTTTCACAAATGTATCTGTCTGTCCTTCCTCTTGCTCTGTCCGTAAGGAGGATCTTTTCTTCCAATGACGTCTTCTCCTCCTGCTCACGCGGACAAACAAGCATTCACAATCACTCACACGATAAAGCAGACGCGGAAATTGGCGTTATCCCCTTGGTACCAGGGGATACTCTCCACTACTGTCCTACGCATGGGCCAGGGTGGCGGTGGTGGTGAATTCCAGTATCCCCGTGTAAGCGAATGTCTCCTTAACGTCGTCGTTTGCTGCGCTGCCCTCTCCGAAGTTTTTTTTTTTGAACATTTTTACTGCAGATTGCTTCTCGTTTCATGGCCCCCGTTCCATTTTCTCGGAGGGCCGTCAGGGGATTTGCTGCCTCCTCCTCCTAGAGCGATGTATGCACTACGTGAGGCAGAGAGAGAATTTTTTCTTCTTTGGGGAGTGTGAGTGTGTCCCTCCCTCGTTCTTTTCCCTCACCATCGTCTATCTTTTCCCCGAGCAATGGGATGTGGGACCTTCGTCCACTCCCTTCCCTATTTCTTAGCAACAAATGGAATATCGATCCATTGGAGATGGAGAAACAAAAGCAATCATCACGATGAATGCGTTTCCTGAGGAAAAAAAATAAGGAGGAGGACAATAATGACTCCCCAGCCGCGATCTTGTCGGATCTCCGGACCAGCAGCATTGCCAGCACTGTGTGTGCGCACACAGCCATAACATGGCCATGTCAAGTGGAGCCAACGAATTCAACAACTTGACTGCAGTGAAGAAGGAGAAGAAGACTACGGACAGACTTTTCAATTATCCGTTGACTTTTCCTTTCTCACGAAGAGAAAGAGATTTATTCGTGGCTGGACAGGTGAGAAATCGCCGCATTGATATTCATGCGCTTCATACTGGTAATAGCTACGGAGAGGTTGGGGTCAGTGGGCCAACAAAAACTCGCTGTCACTGAAGTGACGCTGGTCTGAGTTGGGATTGTTCGGTGGGCCCCGACCTCGTCTGTGGAGGCCGCGCCGACGAGGCCGCGCAGTCGAGGCCGCGCAGTCGAGGCCGCGCAGTCGAGGCCGCGCAGTCGAGGCCGCGCAGACGAGGCCGCGCAGACGAGGCCGCGTGGGAGCGGACTGCGGGACATCTTTTTGAGTCATTCTCTCCTTCAGTCGTCTCCTCCTGCCCAAAAGACAGGGTTGAATTTTAAATTCCAGAAGCGATGTCGCGCTCTGCATGAGCTCTGTAGGAGGAATAGAAAGGAAGAAAAGGCCTGCTGCTAGCGCTGCATGCTCTTACAAAGATGGAGCACTGAGAAGAACAGTGCAGGCTCGAAAAAAGAGATTGAACAGGCCTTTTAAACCTCTTAAATGCAACAAGGCCAAGGGGGAGGCAGTGGAGGGAAAAGTGAAGCCGTGAGCGTGCTTGAACACTTGGGATGCACCAGGTATGGAGGCCAGTAAGAGTGGGAAGCACAAGAAGAAATGGTAGACGAACGAACGAAGACATGTCGTAAAAAGTGGTTCCACTTTAATGCAACGGCACGTTAAGAGATCCTCTCTCATAAAAAGTCCTCCGGTTCGGTCTGGAAGCCCTTCTTCCTCTCTCTCACGCACGGCATTCCGCGGCATTTCGTGACCTATAAATACGGGGAATCCGTCCGGGGGTCAGGGGTGAGCGCCACCAGTCATTCTCAATTTGAATCAATTGCCAAAAGCTGCAAATTATCTCGAGCTAAACTGCTCTAATTTTCCTCTTCCAGACGTTTTAGCAGCAGTCGACGGTGCTACCGGGGTCGACCGACCAAGGTGGTCTAACCCCCCCCCCCTCCTCCGCCAAATAGCGCCCCGTTCTTCCCTGGAGGCACACTTTTCTTCCCATTTGGTGTAGCTTTTATTCTGAGTTGTAGGCCTCATCACTTCCACAGAAAAGCACGGGCAAGAGCGAACGCACACAGCACAATCGGTGCGTGGATATTTTTTTCAATACAGAAGCCGACTTAAAGGGTGTCCTGGCAGAACTGGGACTTGGGTCACTGCACCTACCTATTAACGTCGAAAAGTGCAACACGTGAGCAAAAGTTTATGCCTGAAAACGACCTGCACTTGGGCCCAAATCGATGTTGCTCATAATCCAGTCGGTACTTGGATGGCCAGTGAATCAGCCTGGAGGATGAGTTAGAATGATTTTTTGACTAATTCCTCCCAGCCACACGCCCATGTAAGCGTGTGTGACTGCGAACAAGACGCAGGGAGAGCGGAAACGAAGATTGACAAGGCAGCAGCGCCATCACGCCAGGCATTTTCTGCAATTTTTCCTCGCGTATAAAAGATTTGTCCCGGGCTGAGCGAGGAAAGAGAGACGTCTTATTTGTTGTCATTAATGCAACCCCCCTTTTTGACTTTGTCCGTTTCCTAAATTATATGGTGTGGGCCGCGCCTTCGCCTGTCACAAACGCAGAAAGCGAGGTTTCAGTTCTTCCCCCTTCAACTTCTTTTGTTCGCATGGAGAGGAAGAGTGCAAAAAAAACACGATAAACATGCAGCTACAGTCGCAAAAATCGCCTGGTACCAGAGTTTACGTGAAGGAGCTGGCAGGGTATCAGGCGCAGACAACTATAACGTATGCCAGTGCTGGGTGCAGTACCCAAGACTGTCCAAAAGTGCCAATCACACGGCAGAATCAGCTTTGCTTAGTCATCTTTCTGACTGCATTGCCCGTCTTAGTTCGTTTATTTTTATTTAGGTTGTTTTTTCATCCACGAACCTGTAGACTTTGAGGCTGACCGAGGAGACTTCGACCTGTTGCTCATGTACGAGTACCTCGTTCACACACATTTTGCTCCCGACGTTTCTGCTTGTGAGAAGGTCTATCTGCGGAGGTCCTCGGTAATCAAGGATGGCGTTCGTACGTGCGGAGCAGCAGCGCCTCGATCTCAGAAATTCGCTCGGAACTTTTGAAGTGAATTGAACGCAACCTTGAATTTTACTCGTAGTGCAGCTGGGACGACATGTAAATTTCGTCCGACTTGCACAACTTGTACTTATTTAAGAGGCTATGCTTGTGTTTTACATATGAATTGGCAGAAATCACCACCCTGAGAGTTATTCCCCCGACCTTACTCATTACGGAAAGAAGCATCCCTGGACCACATACAGTGAAGATTAGCCGCGGGCATGACTACGCCTCATACGCTGCACTGGGACATTTTGAGTGGGAATTTTGAAGTGGAACACATAGATATGATACATTGGCACAATATTGGGCACAGAGGTTCAATAACGGGGCTGCCCATTTTGGTGCTAGAATGCTCAAAATGAGACCAACTGGAGGGAGGGGCACGTGACCAGGAGAAATCGTTCGCCCTAATGAGTAATGGCGATTAAGAGATTAACCTCTGATTTTAATTTTAAGAGAGTGATTATTGTCATAAATTCATAAATGTGACCAGACCCTTCATGGTTTTCCATGCGTACGGGTACGGGGCCCTGGACCGCTTCCAAGAGCTGAAGTTCTTTACTGAGGTCAGTGAGAGATTGGTGCAGGTCAGCGCTGAGCTTCCAGTGACTGATGTCATCTGGCCAGCCTTTATTACCACAAATGTCCATGATGGCTTGGTGCGACTTGCCGATTTTCTTCGAGAAGTGTTAGTTCCATGACATTCCCGCCGCATGTCCGTGTCTGGATACAAACTTTAAACCTCAAGTGGAAGTGCATGTTCCAGGTATATTCACCTAAGAGCAGTTTTCCAGGCGCGATGGAGCTATCACCATACAGTACGGGTCACAAAGAAAGTTGACGGGTTTTGTGACTGAATGAATGTTCTTTTGCGCTGTCTTCCGGAAGTTGAAGTTTTTTTTCCATGGACTACTCGTCTCTGGAATGGCAAAACTGCAACTCACATTTATTTACTGCAGTGTCAGTTTCAGTAGCTATCTGTGGCAAGAAGACGGGAGAGAAGAAGGTGAGCAGGAGTGGACATTGAGCCAGGCAACCAGGCAAGCCAAACTGCAGCTTGACCCGTAGACTGGTGGCCTGGTGCCATCACTAAGCTGGGGAGAATGGCGTCTGGATGAGACAGTTTCAAAGTAAAAACAACAGCTTCAACTTCGAGGGCGAGATCAGCTTCAACTTCGAGGGCGAGATCAGCTTCAACTTCGAGGGCGAGATCAGCTTCAACTTCGAGGGCGAGATCACCTTCAACTTCGAGGGCGAGTTACTGGTGACTTGCTCACCATGTTCTTCTCTTTGTTATTTTGGTGTCGAGGCATTTTTCCAGAGAACAAGGTCTAAGGTCGGGGCACTTCAAAGGTGTCAGTACACTGTAACTAGTACTCCATGGTTGCAGCTGCAACTTCTGGAAGACAGCGCAAAGGAAGACATTCAGTCACAAAACCCGTCAATTTTCTTTGTGACCCGTACTGTAGTTGTGGTGGATCCTTCGCTGATCGCTCTGGTCAAGTCTTGCTCGCTGGTGCCACTGTGACGTCACAACCACTGTGGAGCACGTCTGGGTCAGCAGAATCGATGGCCGCGTAGCTGCTGTGTATGTTGGCATCTCCCTGAGGGATCAGAGGATTGCTTCCGCTTCTTGACGAGCCACCAACGAAGAACAGCTGACACCGGGTCAGTAGTCGGGGGTCACTTTGGGACAAGGCCCTACAGTCTGCAGTACTTTGAGATCAGATCTTTGATACTCATCCTTCGACAGTGGATAAGTGGTGATTAAGACACTCAGGAAATCTCGATCTGGACTGCCATCTCTCGCCACTGCTGATGACAGCCATCTGGTCCTCAAGGCACCGGACTGTCTTCTCTCACCACTGCCAATGATGACCATCCGGACTGTCTTCTCTCGCCGCTGCTGAGTCTGATCAGGTCTGATCAGGACAGAGGGTAGATCATATCAGGCACTAGAAATCAGTGCCAGAAAATGACTCAGTGGCACTTACCAGCAGCAAATGGATGAGATTTCCCAATAGTCGTCGATGAGTATTGTTTACATGTCAACAGGTTGTCACCCTGTTGCTCTCTTTTTGCAGCTTCACCAAACCTAGCAACCTCTCAACCTGGAAACAGGGTTTTGAGTGCTTGCGCATGGCGCCAGAGGACCCGGGGAGTGAATCCCGGTGGAAATGATGGGCCAGGGGGCTGGGATTGTTTCATGAAAGTTTCAGCCAATTTCGTCCACTTTTACCCTCTCAAAAAGTCATTTTTCTGTTCTGTTTGGCGTGGCCCCCTCTCCAGGTGGCCTTCTTTTGAGCACTCTAACATCATTCACATTGACCTGTGTACTGAACATTGCGTCCCAGTCTCACATCTACACGTTTCACATCAAAATTCCACTTCAACACCTTTCAGTACAGCATAGGAGGTGCCGTCATGCTTGACGCAATTACTTACGGCCAGGACTGTATAGTCCGGGTGCCTGCAATGTGACTGCATTGACTGGTCAAAGCGTGAATGGTTCACTTTTTGCCGGTCTGCTGTTGAGGCGCCACTGTCTTCTGCTGTAGAAAACAGTCGTCTCAGGAAATGTCTATCGGTAAGCCGACTAAGCAAAAGCATCTCATAGTTTGCATTTCCGAAATGCAGACAAAGATTGGGGTTCACCTGAAAGCCAGACAGGCCTTTTCTGGCGCACTCAGGTACCACACAATGACTGGGCATGATGCAACAAACTTGAATGAATAACATTCGTTTACTAATGGCTACTGATATTCAATCGTCATCCCATAGTGGGCGACAGTAGCGACATCTGGGGTAAAATTTCAAATTACTTTCACGTCATCTGTGAGTCCAGCTCATTGACTCGTGTTTGTAAAGTGACTGGAGTGGTTCGTCAGTTTGAAAAGTGACTGGTTTCTCAGATTGTAGACGGATGAAGACTAAAATGGTGCTCTCGTCCAAACTGATCAGTGCAAAAGTGTTCGGTAGGTCAAGTCGAGTGTAGTGTCATAATTTTTCTCAATGTGGCTGTCTTTTGCAGCAACTGCACGCTTTGTTCGCCTCAGACAATGGCACAGATTGGTTCTGGAGAAAGGTTGTCTCATAAGAAGCCCACTTTTATTTTGGAGGCGAGAATCTGAAGGAGCAAAAAAGTGGCTCAGTCACACACAGTATTTTGAGCCTGTTTTGTTTTTTTAGCCAGGCTAGGATGGGTTCCTGTCGTTGTCGACCATGACGTGGTCGAGATCGCTGTAACACGAACTCATTTTTGCGGCTTGATGACCGTCGGCAATTTCCGTCATGCGACAACAATCCGTGAGTCCAAGTTACCCTCCTCAAGATCATTGAGAGGAAGGCACAGTAAGATCTGGAGTTTTTGCTTGCCAGTGTTATGCAAACTCAGTCATGGACGCCATCAAAGCTGTCTTGACAGTGACCGCAAATGTCCTCTGCTCCGTCACGTCATGAGAGACGTCGGGTCCACTGTCTGCCCCCTCGACCACGATCCGGCAATTTGCGGTCAAGGTGGAAACGACCCTGATGTACTAACGAGTGTGGGGCTTCGTAACGTTATGTGGGTGCGTAGACAAAGCAAAACTCTGCTACGAAAACTTTGGTTTCGTCCATGCGTCAAACTATTTCCTGTCAAGGTAAGTGCGACTGCGTGAGAAAGAGTTCAGACGTATGATGTCTTTGTCAACAAATGTTTGGTCTGAGCCACCAGCAGGATGTGCAATTGTCACGCAGAATGTGACATAGACACCATAAAATGTGTTGCTATGCAAAATACACAGATTGCGACTTTGTCATAGGAAATGCACAACTCGACTAGACCAATTTTTTTTCATCTCTTGCTCTATTTTTTGCGAGACTTCATTTCAAGACAGGCTAGTTCAATGAAATAAAGAACTGAGGATGCTAGATCAACATTACAGATTTGACGTGGACCTGCTTAGTTACTTTCTAGATGCTAAACTGAAGTCCTGTAATCAAATGGAATTGAAAGCAACGTGTCTTTAGAGTTTCCCCACGGTCTTCAAAGTCTCCACTCCTAGTCTTTTAATAAACTTATTAAATGCACGACTAATAATTGAGTTGTGAGATCAATGTTTATTCCTTCACACACTCGATATCGATTGAAATCTAAACTTGTGCGATGACAGTCGTAACAATGTCGAGGCTTCGGGTTAGCGGGCCAGCTTCTTGGCCTCTTCATCCGTCTGTCTTCAGGGAGTGATGATTTGGGGTTCCGGTCTTGTCCCTTTTTACATTCACAACAGTCTTGGTTCCCTTTGTTCGCCAGATGCTCTCTGGCCTATTTGATAATTACACTTTGTTGAAATAATTTGTTGCAATGCTTTGCTCATCTGCTTCACTAGACATCCTTTTCTACTTTCATGCCAGTATCACAGTTCACCGAACAGAAACATTTACATGCGGTATGAGTCATTCATCACATGGACGAAACTACTCTCAACGATTTAGCGTGATAACGTACGTACCGCCTGATAGTGGCAGGACAGCATGAACCATCAATAGCCTACTGCTACAGTACCATTATAATACGTACCAAAACTTCGCTGCAAGAGAGGGACTTTAAAAATGCTTTTTTTTTAAAAAAAAAATCCAACTATTTGACTGCATCTTTACTATTTTGCGTCAAGTAGCAAGCCTAAGGTGCACTCAGAAGATGCACTCAGAAAATAAACAAAAGCGTTCTTTTTTGGTCTAGCGTAATAGGTACATGCAAGCAATGTACTTTCAAATATTCCTCCGCTTTTGAGCTCATATCCACTTCTTCTCACAAAACAAGTCAACTGCTACGTTTAACCTCAAACACCTAGTGTGACCATTTCTGCATCTTACTCCAGATAAAGTCCAAAAATTCGTCTGACTAACCAAAAATCTTATGTAGAGCAGAAATGTTCACCGGGTATGACTTCCTATTGATAATGCAGTGATGAGCTTCTGAGGCTACTACTGATGCCCCATTGCAACACTACTATCTTTGAGCAAACAGACTCATTACTGTTTGGGAGCACAGTCGACTGCTTTTGCATATCTACTCCCAAAGCTTAGCCTCCTTAAGGGCCCGATAGGAGTGCTACCTAAGCGGCGGTTGAACCCGAGACAAAAAGCATCCCAGACCACATCATCCCTGACCCAGCTCGAGACGGGGTCGAGGAAGTCTTCTCCCCATGCTTCCCTTCTCAAGACGACAATAAAGCTCGCCTTCCACTTGCTTAACTATAGCTAAAAAGTGTCCTTGTCGAGGCCCTTTCAGCCAGCTTCAGGGCCTTCCAGGCAGAGACACCACGGGCAAGTTTATCTTGGAAATACCTTCAAAGAGCTTCAGTGATGCCTCTTGTTCAATTCAGTTCAATTCTCCTAAGGTCATCGTTGCTAAGACCTTGGGACTAAACCCCAATGACCTAATTGTCAGATTGGTAGAAAAAGCCTTCGCCTTTTCTTTTATTAGGACAAGGGAAGGATTGCCTAGGAGAACGTTCTTGAGTAGCTTTAGTGCCGTGAAGCACCTACGACACTACAAGATTAAGCCTAAGGGAAGGGTTATATTGCGTGATCATTACGGAACGGAGACATACATCTACGACAGTGACTCTCCCTACCCAGAGTCACTAATACTAGGTGAAATGACGTGCATTTTCGTGCAAATATGCATATAATGTGTATCTTTCCCTGCTTCTATTGGCCAGTCCGTGGAAGGTGAGATCCAACCGGGTGCTGAGAGTGCATGAAGACACCGCCCGCCCCGGTGTCTGGCCAGGGCGGCGACTCCAACGACGCTCCCAGTTGGACCTATTGCTGCAACATCGAGATGGCGTCCAAAAGCTCTGGTCTCCCCAATGTAAGAGCGAACCACAAATTTGCTGGAGACGATGTCGCTGTTCAAAGTACACGCCCTAGCCCTAGTAGTCACTACTCTTGCCCTCGGCTACTGCAGAGGCTGTTGCCTCGGGCAGTACAATTCTTCTAAGGGCTACATTATTTGCTGAGGACATAGGCCACGTACAACACAACAGTTGTGTCACAAAACAACTTGGAGCAACTGAAATGGGTGGACGCAGTTATGCTCGTAACCAGCATCACAGCTCCATGGAACGGCCAGTTTATGGACATTATTTTAGGGTGACAACATATGTAGACATATTTTATTATACATGGTGTCCATAAAGTCCCTTTACACTTTTGAATGCTTATTACTGAGCACTGGAATGAAAGCAGAAAGCAACTGCTCGCTGACGGTCGCTGCCTCGATGGATCTCGCTGTTACGTACTTCTACGTGTCAATTCGCTGCTACCACGTAGACACAAGTCTCGTCCGCGCTACCTGGCTGAATCACCTCAGTACTGTACTTCTCTACGTCATCTCCTGCAACAACGTCGCACTGTGCTGATGGGCACATAAGTCCGCAACGTGACAGGACTGACACGAGTCTTCCAACTCGTGGCAACAGCTGCCATCAGGTCATTCCATAAATAATGTCACTTTTGCAGTCATCTCGGAAAGGACCTAAAGCAAAAGTAACAGAATGATTGAAAATCAAACGCAGTTGCGGCATCGGAACCATCAATCCATTGCAGCTCTTAACTATCTGCACACATAGAGACAGGGGAGCTACAACGGACTGCTTTCAAGTCTTTTAATGGAATTTTTTAGAAATTTCTGATGAAAAAAACCCACTCTGGAATGATTCAATATGCTATCCAGGACCACTTTGTTATTTTAAATGCTGCTTTAGTATTTTCGTCTTTTTTAAATTCATAAAGCATGACGTGCCTAGTACGAGCCCCTACAACTTTGGTGCGTCAAAACAGCTAAAGCTATCCTGTCTGGACGCAGAGAAAAGCCGGTTTACTAAGTCAAAATCAACATGATTTATGAGATGACCCCTTGTCTCAACTTGCCCTTGCTCCGTGTCAAACTCTCAACGACAAAGTAGGTGTAACTCTCCGAGCTACCTTGCTCAGTCAGCAGAGTCCTGAGTCGGGTTTCTTGAACATATAAGCACCACAACGTTGCCAACTAAGCAGGCGCAACTACGAAACATTCAGGGAATCCAGCAACATATTGTCAGAACACAACCCCATAATCACGCCAAAGACATCAACTTTGCATTCTCTCAGAATTCCACCTCAGTTTATATGGTGATATTTTTATGGGTTCCTTATACAATATTTAGTTGCAACTGTTTACTTGACAACTTTGTGGTGACCATATATTCAAGAAACACGCCCCTGTCCTCTCTCTCCTATGTCCTCTCCAAGGAAGATAAAGGAGGATGTCCCGCTTGGCAGAGCCATCTATTGGATCCCTGATAGGCAGCTTGGAGGCAGAAGGACAGCTTGAGCAGTGATGCTGGGGATCTGAGTTTTCAAATCCGGGTACTTTAGGATATTCCACCATCAATAACAGAGGACTGCTCATCTCTACCACGGACTACTTGCATGCATCCCTA
>JAAUXU010150544.1_pt1 | contig 29108 bp, 27 predicted proteins | sample 7278151 | NCBI WGS metagenome assembly JAAUXU01 (sample SAMN14350113, study PRJNA611818) | marine sediment metagenome | isolation source: surface marine sediment (1.8m) | place: French Polynesia: Moorea | collected 2018-08
GAGTTGGTCCCACAATGCCTCCCCCCCCGCCCCGACTACAAGGTCTGACTTCAGCTGGAAGCGAACATGGCTGCGCACTCGGACGACTTCGACGTGATCATTGCCTTGCATGCGCGAGTGAAGACACGACCTTGCCCATCAGATTTTGTTATACCGTGTTGGGAAACGTTTGGATGATGGATGCCCCCCCCCCTCTCCTTCCCCCTCAACGTTGACCCCACCACGTGCTCAACATGCAGACTGCCTCGCCTTGAGACTCCCATTTTTGAGTCGAAAAATGCCGCCAAGATATGCTGTAGAAACTAACGTGTCCGGCGCGTCCGTGCGCTGCCACTGTTCTTTGCACGTCAGCCAGACCAGGTTTCCTCTCAAAAGAATTTCATTTTCTAATCAAAACGAATCAATCCTGCGCTGATACCAAATTCCCGCGACGTCTTCGAAAAAATCTTTGTGTGGGAAAGGAGGAACCTGTCAAGATCACGCGCGCGCACACTAATACGCACTCGGCCAAGCTCAGGCCTCATATTTCACTCTGCGGGTGCTACGTCCAGTGCTGCGCGGGTCTGGCAAGGGGCATTATTTTTATTATTATATTTCAGGCTTTCCTCCTCGCACATGTGGTGAAGATGGAGCGAACGACGGAAATTCGGAAGCTGATGATGGACGAGATTGAGCGAGAGACGGCGCTAAATACGTGAGCAGTAATGACAGGTTTCCCCATGGGGTGGGGAAAATATCTCTGGGGTCTATTGCACTGATTGGGACGGGCATTCCCGACGTGAGGACGATTCGGACTTGTGCATGACCCCCGTGTACTTATCTGTGTAATAGCATAGTAACTAGGTCTGAGTCGAAACTGCTTCATCACGCTTAAGGCGTGAATGGTCAATAAAGTTCTGCAGATGAAAAGGGAGTCTCTCTCTCTCTCTTTTTCCACACTGCCGATGATCGATGCGAACGTGTTGCTAACAAGATCAGGAATATAGGAAATATTTTAGGGGCAGGTGTTTGTCAGAGGTCTTTTGTGTAGCAGTAAAAGTTTTCTGAGAAAAAAAAGTTAGTCCGCCTGCATCAACCATATGTGCGTGCATGGCTGAGTGCATCCAAGGATTTGCCACACAAAGTCGCGTGGTGTTTATACTAGTACGACACGAGCCACGTAGGTGTCCGTGTGTGTGTGTTCACTCGCCCCTGCTGCGCTGCGTCCATGTGCATTGCTACGTATGACACGATTGTGTATGGTGGCAATTGACTTTATAAGCACCTCTCTATCTATCTCTCACACACACACGCACGTGCAAGTATTTGTGATACTGATACGTCACCTCGAGATCAGGTTTCGGACGTGCGCAAACAACTGATATATTACGTATGTGTGGGCTGCAAATGTATGGATGCCATTTTTGTCTCCATCACCCCCCTAACCCAACCCTCCACCAGAAAGAAAGAGTAAGAACCAACGTGACTTTTTCCACGAAGTGGCAGCAACCCTGAACATTTGGGTCGACTTTTTTCTTTTGACTGCACAGGACACACGCACACACACGGAAATCTGGGCATGCGTAGGTACTGCACCACCCCGACGACTACCAGGTAGTACGTTTCTTCACCCAAATATTCTGAGCTTTCAAGGACAACAACAGCAGGAGATGGAGGAGGAGCAGCAGCTTACAGATCGTCATGGGAACAGCCTTGAAATGGTTCGGTGCTCGTCGTGAAAAAGGGTTCGTCGTTACGACGGTTGAATCCACCAGGCAGGGATTCGCATATTTAACGCAAAGTGATGGCCCTATCAGTCCAGACCTTGGCGAGGAGACGGGGCCAGACTTGGATGGAGGCAAAGATACGGTATCATTTTTACAGCAGCGCCACACATGTTGCCGCATACGGCAATGCGCGCGGGCGCACGCACGCACGCACTCACACAGCCATACTTTACCTACTGCATACCGTATGCGTCGAACAGTGTAGTAATGTACGTACATACACTCCGGCCACCAAGAGCCGATATTGGATTCACCGAAAGTTTTTTTTTTTTCCCACCGCCATAGTGACAGGAGAAAAGTACACTGTGTAACATGTGCATTTGTCATATCTGGACGATTTTTTTTCTGCTTAAAAAGTTTCAATGCATCAGAAGTCAGGACGACGGTCGGTCCGACCGCCGTGCATGAATTTGCGGCCTATCAATGTGAATACACGTATAAGATGTTCACGGCTACGCCTCCTCGTCCATGGAATCCAATATAATGGGGCGTGTGAAGTCCCTTTTTATGTCCTTTCCATTTTTCGAATTTTTTGCCTCTTTATTCCCTCTCGTGATTTTTGCAGCTGCCCTCCTCAGATTTTTTTTTCCTTTTTAGTTCAGCCATACAGAAGCAAGGTTTATTTGCCGGCCTTTATTGTGCACAAAAGTGACCATTTTATTTTTTATCATTTATCAAGGGGCGTCGACGACGTGGCCACCGCTAGATTGAGGGACGATGACTGTCTGAAAAACTGGGCCGCCGAGATATATTTCTAATTCCAGTCCCGTCCACAAATTTGTGCCTAACATGTGTCAAAGTGGAATGTGTAAGTGAGTGCGCAGCTGCTGAATTCATTATTTTCACAATTATAACTCAGTCGCGCTCACCTCAAACGTTAATGAGCCGAGGCATTGTCGTGCTCGTCTTACTGGGCAACAACAAGTCGTTGTTTTACCACATCAAGCACACCTAGAGATTTTTTTTTCACCATATCCATTGTTCCTCTTTTTTTTTGGTGTGCTGCTACATTCATACTACCGCAGCGATGAAGAACACATAAAACCTGGCTACTCAGCAAGCATTATGCGGACCAAATTGTAGCCGCAGAAGAGCAAGCTAGACAGAAACTGTAATTCCAGAACGAGTCCGCATTTTTTACCGTCGGTTTTATGCCTTTTCTGCCAAAAAGGCATCTTTTCCGAGGTGTAACACGTAGCAGATAGCGGCCAGGCAGGTGCTGATATCTTGCCTGGCCGCTAGCTCGCATGCCCGCCAGCTGGCCAGCTCGCCTGCCCGCCAGCTCGCCTGCCTGCCAGCTCGCCTGCCTGCCAGCTCGCCTGCCCGCCAGCTCGCCTGCCTGCCAGCTCGCCTGCCCACCTGCCCACCTGCCCACCTGCCTGCCTGAGTGACTGACTGCTTCTACTGCTAATTTTATCGTCTGAACAAGAGTCGTCGTCGGCCGGTTCTTTTTTCTGCCTTCTTCTTCACTAATTCTCTCCTCCTCTCATCTCTTCTTTCTTTTTTTTTCAGGTAATTACGGATGATAAATCCCGATTCCCGGGCATTGTTCAGACGCGATGCCCAAGCCTCAATCTTCTTTTCAGTATAGCCTGGGTTTCCATGAGACTCTTGAGGGCTATTGGAATTCGTGTCCAGAATTGAAATGTACGACCTGATGAACACAATGGCTTTTAGACACTTGTTGTCCGGACCAAAGTAGCTTTTATTTTACGGCAGTACCATCATTCAAGACTAAAGTAGAACCCACCGGGAATTGAAATTTCCTGGCTGTTTATTATTGGAGGAAAATGCGGCGAAATCTGTGGGTGGAAAAAAAAGGCCCCAGTCTCATATAGCGACTAATCCCATCTCGCTGCAGGATGCGCATTGGTACCACTTGAGTCAAGAGCCAAATAATTGTCTGGAAAAGAGAGAAGACTTAGGAGAACGTTAGTACTGCGGGACAGAAAAACCGCCGGCAGGAACAAGAACAAGAATTGTAGCGAGGGCGAGGTCGTCGTATGCGATCAACACCTGTTGTTCCTGGTCCCTCATACAATCTGGCCGGCCAGGATCACGTGGAGACGCTAAATACCAGAAGCAATAGAGGCGTTCCCTGTGGAGCCACGACTCGATCAGACAGACAGCATCTGTTCATACTGTACCTCCTTTAAGGTTTTCCGCGTACTTCGCCACTGCGAACACGATTCTGGTACAGTGGAACGAGCTTATCAGACTGGATGTGCGGTTCAGACGCTTATTTTTCTTTCCAGGACTGGGCCATTTCAGAAAATGAATGAATCTTATGGCAGAAGTTCGCTAAAGAGCGCAATTAAGTTTTTCTAGTCACTCTCTGTTTGATAAATTCTGGTGGAAGTGAACTCTAACGTCATGGACAGTGGCAAAATTGACAAGTATTTTCACAAATGGTCTGGTGTACACACATTTGGGATCTTTTCCGCATGTGGTTGCGTTGTACAATACAAATATGCTAGCTGCACGTCCTATGCAATCCTTACGTAAGTGTATTGGTGTGCTCCTGCTACGCTAGGGCCATTTGGAGCTGTGTTCTAAATACGTTTATAAGGTTCACTTTCTCCACCCATAAACGTGAACTTCATAAGTGTGTTCTGCTGTTTTACAAAACGCGGTGTTGGACAAGAAGACCGACGACCTCTCGCACTCGTGTGCCCGCTGCCGCAGTGACAAAGTCTTTGAGCCCGGGCTCATCGGAATACGACTCCCTGACTTTTGCAGAGGCGACGCCTTCATTGATCCATGTGGCTCCGTCCATTTTTTTCGGGATGTATTTCGCGTTGTTCTCGCTTTCGGCCGCTCCCTCCCTCGCCCTCCGCTGCTTGACTGCGTCCAAATAGCCTCTGTTATCGTTATCTCGAAACTTTTTCGACTACGCAATTGGCTGGTTCGATCTCTCTCCGGACCGCCCGAGAACCGCCTGACCAGGGAAGAGGCAGCTGCAAAAAAAAGCCACTGCTGCACTTTTTAAACGGACTTTGGCCCGAAAAACACATTGGCGGCGGCGTTGGTTGAAAATAGTAATAATAATGATAATAAGTAATGAAGCACTGCACCTGTCTGACTAATGGAGCGTCGCCGGAGATGCTTCGGCGAACTCTGCCGCGCTGCAGCAGCCACTCAGGCAATGCCTTCGTGCTAAATGGTGTCTCCGGGAGGATCCCGGGGGGGGGGGGGGGGGTCTCCGGTCCGTGCGCAATTAAATGTCTCCGTCTGATTCGCCTGCAAGCAAAACAAGGCTATTAGTTGAACATATTTAGCGTGATGATGAAGCAGTGGGGGCGAGAGAAGAACCGAGAAAGATACACACAGAGGTTCGCATTTTTATGCGTTCCTTTTCTGTATGTTAGCGCAGCTGGAAAAATGAGTTGGCTGCGTTTCAACGCTCGGCGCAGGGAGGAGAGGGGAAAAGGGGTAAAGCAATTATTTTTAGACCGAATTCACCTGGCTCCTCCATTCCGCGTAGCGGCGAGATTTATTTCCCATTTTGGGACGACACTTTGTACTACGCGCAATCCGCCTGCTCCTTTTCCTCACTTACGTGTTTGACATTCTGGGAAGTAAGATACGTAAGATTCCACTTTTGCATTTCAAGCATCCTGTCCATCATTCTGGCGCTGAGACACACGATGTGTGTGGCTTCTTCCGTGAGCAAACACACGCACTGCCCCAGTGGAGGAGGCGTTGCTGCACAGGCTGTGCCAGCGGCGGCTCAACAACAAGCTGAAATTGTTGACAACGCTAAATTGCCCCTCTCATCGCCGAAAGTTTGCAAGTCTCTCTTGTCCTTGGTTTTTCCTCGTTCTCTCTTGTTGATGCTCTTTTCCCCTTCCGTAAAATCACTTTTTCATCGGACGACCTCAACTCGGCTGCTGAATGCAGCAAAAAGCTTAAGCAAACTCACTTCTTTATAGACGGGAAGAGAGCATGCTGGATGTCGCCTCCGTCGCCGTCGTCGTCCTCGCAGCTCAGCCTCTCTTCAGGGAACTTGAAACAAAAGCCTAATGGCTTCCCGATCATTTGTTAGTTTACATTTCTAGCATGAAGCAGGGACGACGCAGGCTGTACCTATAGGTGTAGCACATCGTGTCCTCCTAAGCACCAAGGTGTCCAGAAGTGAGAAAAAGAGAAGATAGACAGGAGATTGTCACTAGAGACCATGTTTACTTTGCCTCGCAGGGCCCAAATGCTTCTTGCTCTTACATACAGTCTTAAGAAAGTTAGGGCTCGAGGCCACTTTGCTTTATGATGTGTGTCTGCGAAAAAGAGAAGAGTAAAGAAAAGGGTGTAAGAATTTATGGAGCTTGCAATAGTTGGAAACTTGTCAAAGTAGTAGGCAAGTGAGCAGAGGAGAGTACTAATACTCCACAGTAGGTAGGAGAGAGTGGGGGTAATCTTATACCTAAAGGCATCACGAGCGTGTCTTGGTTTGGCTCCAATAATGGACTGGTTGGAATGAAAATTGGCGTAGTCTGCGGGTAGGAGGCGACCCCCCCCCCCTCTCTCCCCTGTGTCACAGTAGATCCCACTCCCTGCTTTGAAGAATGGGCGAATGCATATATTGACGAGGAAGGAATTATGTAGTAAAAGTTGCTCTTCGGTCTGTAAGAGGTCCCTCGGAGGGAATATCCCCCAGAGGGGGGTTTCTTCACCAGAAGGAACCTGGAGGGATCACTCAAAAGAAGATCATTTTCATTTTTTTAGTATGGTGAACTGGTCCTGCGAAGGGGGAGGGGTGGCCTCCGTGAGGGGAGTCAGGATGCACTAACTCGCTGACGAGACTTGTACTTGCAGTCTCCACAGTTGTACTCAATATCCTAGCGCACTTTGACACTAGAGCCAGCCAAACATTCTCTCCACATCGATGTTGTCAGCAGGTGAAAGCCGGAGATTTCTTTCATGTGCACTCTGTCGGTGCCGAAGTCAGGGCAGACAAGCTCTGAATTGTCCCTGCTCGCCAGGACCCGCACAAGCGATGGCGCCGTCAGAAAATTGCGTCCCCGGCAACTTTGGCTTTTTGAATCTCCGTCCTTGTGTCCCTGCTCGAATAACACGACTAATTTAGCATTAATCCCTGGAAAGAAGAAGGGATGAGGACTGGAAGGAGCTCCAGAAGTAGACAAGGTTGCGAGCGACGCGCGTACTTTTCCAGATTTTTGGCTATGACAAAAGAATTTCAATGAAGAATCCAATTATCTTGGCTCATCTGCAGGCAACGCGGCTGTCAGGAAGGATCCACCTCCCTCCCCTCTTTCAGAGTACAGTTTTAAAAAGCTAATGTGAGGAGAAAAGAAAGAAAAATCAAGTTTCTTCATTCTCAATTCTTCACTGCTCAGCACAATAGGCTACCAAATTGCCTTTGTGTATGGTACCCGAGAGGCTCTGTTTGACCATTATTGCCTTTTTCCACTAAACGTGTTTAGTTTGTGTGTGTACACGAAAATTTACCGTAATGTTATCCTGACAGAATGACCAGCTACGTGCAGACGCATGATTCGGTGGTAGCTGGTCCGTAGCACGTTTACATAATAGATTCCTTTGTTCCTGCCCAGGGAAAAAGTTTCTCTGCCCCTAATTCAAAACACTTCCGAAAATAGGAGGGATATGTGAGAAGGGGGATCGGATCGAGCGTCAGTTTAATATTCAAATTGATCAATTGAATCGCCGAAAGCGCGAGGAAAAACTTTCCGGACATGAAAAGGGGCTCTGAGGATTGCACGCTCTAGCGGTGTCATTGGCATACAGAAAGCCCAAGGCTCTGGCAGCGTTCTCAATCTGTACCGACGTCCTAGGACGTGCGGACGTCGGTGCTGCTGCTTCGTGCGTGCGTCATGCATATTCCATTACTCAACAACCGGCCGAGGGGTTCCGAAGTCACACCGAAACCCGCGCGTCAGCCAAAGTGCTGCTGGCGAGCCAGTCCTACCCGTTGTCGAGCTGCTCCGGGATGAACATTGAGGCACGACAGCAGCCTCCGCCTCCCCAGTGAGTACGACAGCAGTCGGTCCCGGGCCAAAGTGTTTCTGACTCACTTTCAGGTCTGGGGCTCCGGCGTCTCCACAACGGAGGTCGGAGGCCCACAGGTGGGTGCCTCGCTGATTCACACACAGTCAATGGTTCATGCATAATATTCTCAACTCTGGGGGCTCAACATTAATGTGATGAGGTTGCGCGTTTGCAATCTGGAGTTGACAGCACTTTTTTTTTTCTTAAATAAAAACCTCGTACTGACGCTTCGTGTCGATGTGTTGACAGCTTGCATTGTATTGTCCACGTCATATGAGGTTTTGTGACTTTGCTTTCAGTCTTCCACTGCAGGTAAAAAAGAAGCGAGTGAATGTAAACTGGCGTCCTGTTCCCAGGTGCAGTTACCCACATCTTTTTTCCCCCCTTTTTTGTACGTCCCCCCCCCCCCCGGGGGGGGCCACCCATGGGTTCATGGTTTCTGAGTGACTTTAGAACTCGCCATATGCAAGCCAGAAGGTTTTGTCTGATACATAGAACGACTCTTGACGGTTGAAAGTGAATAAACAAGCCTTGGCCCATCCTAAGTTCACCGGTCTGCAAACGTAGAACTGATATCAATGTCCCATTTTTGTCCAACGTTTCTCTGATGCTCACGGTCTGTCTGTTGGTGCTCAAAAAGCATTGCGGTTTTTGCCCATTGGTGTGCCAAAAATGAACTCAAAAATGGGAAATGCTGACAAGAAGTCGTCAATTGCTGCGATCGCCTGTCCAAACTTTTCGCCGGCATCTTTCAGATCTCCCTCCTTTTCTCCTCTCGATTGGAATACATTTGAATAACTTTGCGACCACCTACCAACCCTACTACTGCACTCCTCCTCCAGCTCACGGGTGTACACTACACATATTTTTTTTACATCATGGGAGGGGATTTTCTAGGCGTTTTGAAAATGGGCGCTCTAAGGATCCTGATCGAGACGTTCGTGCCAAAGAGAGGGGAGAAATCTACTACACACGACGGTTTCAGGCAAAAAAACCCCGAAGAAATGTAGCTTCTCCACCAAGCGACAAAGCTTAATGCTTGATTGGTAAGATTAGCCAAACACCAGACAAGCATTAAGTTTCTATTCCACTCGAATGCGCATGGCAAATGAGACTTTGCCACCGCACATGTGTCACCGCGATGAAGAAACTTGTCTCCCGCTGCGTTCTCCCTCCTCAAGCCGCTTTTGCTAATTTAGGTTTCCCTCATTTGTCGTTTCCGCCAAATTATTGCCCCTGATTCCCCCCCCCCGCTCTCCTCCTCCTCCTCCTTCTCGTCGTCATCGTCGTCGTCCTCCTCCTTCCCGACGAGGAGGGGCCACGGCCGGAGGAGGCCTCGCAGTCGGCCTGCCTGCATCTCCCGCATTAAATCAAGCTGTCTAAGACAAGCCTCGCTCACACACGAGCGCGCCGCATCATAAATACACAAGTGAGCGAAGCTGTGTGTTGGGGACTGGAAAATGATATTATTTTTCTACACCCTTTTCCCAAATTTGCTCGATTCGACTCACGCCATTGCCTCGTCCGCAGGGGGGCCCATTACGCGGGAGAGGAGAGAAACAAGACAATTGCAAGAAATTAGCGGGGAGACCAAGAGGGAGTCTGCAGGAAAGGGTTGAAAACAAGTCCGTTCACATTAGGAGAAATTACGACGATTCCTGGGCAGACGCGGTGTGAACACGCACGCACGCACTGACGACGCGCGCGCACCTGCTCGCAGGTCAAGGATATTTTCTTCTTCCACTGCCAGTTTCTCTCTTGACACTCTCGCAAAGTGCCCAGGAGACCTTCAGAGAATGAGGGCGCTGAGGTCAAGCCAGTACCAAACGCTGTTTTCCTCAAACACCGACTTTGGCGAGTACTTGGCACATGCGTTCCAACGCGCGCACCTAGACTCTAGCTTCAAATAGGTGGACTCTTTCGTGCGCTCAATGCTCGAAACATCTTCCTGTGCTGTTTGTTACGCCTGTGTAAGCAAGACTACCGGTAAACAGTAGCAATAGACTCCAACTGTGCCATCTTACGGTCTGTGTCCCCCCCCCCCTTCCCCAACCCACAAGTAGCAGAATAGAGACGAATTTCCCCTCCTCGTAGTCCTCCTGCAAAATTCAACCCCCCCCCCACACACACACAAATTTATTCACCAGACAAAGCCGCCAGCAGGAAAATCAAAATACCCAATCAGGCGTGCTCAATCTCTTCTCCTCCTGCTTTCAACGCTTCTCTGCGACTCCGGGTAAAATGGCACAGTGGAAAAAGGTTGGATTGCCACAACAATTTGCGGGGGGGGGGGGGGAATAAGACGGGATTCTCATGGTCCATTTACAAAATGTGTTCAAGCTTGGAGCAAAAACAGAGGAGCCCGTGTTTATTTGTACACTAATACGCGTACAAGATTGCAGACTTACATGTGTCACGCATGCTTTGGCTCCAACCATTCAAAATTCCTCTAGGAACTCAACCATTGTCTGGCTTGTGCGTGCGTGTGCGCGCGTGTTGCAGTGTAGTAAGCCAATCTCTCATGGCCCCCTCGAGGCAGCCAAGCTCTAGTTGGTCTTCCGATTTCCATCATCTAAAGAGCTCCCGATTTGAAAGTCGAAAAAAGTAACTTTCACGGCGTCGACGGCGACGACGGCGACTACAGTTTACTCCATGCCCCTGAGGGGGAAGAGTAAGGAGGGGAGGGAGTACTGGAGAGGGGGGGGGGGGAGGGAGGGAGGGGGGAGGGGAATTTGAGACCAAAGAAAAGTGCAAAGTCAATTGCCATTCCGTCAATCGGACGTAAATTGAATTGACTCTCTTCTCCACTAGAGGGAAAGAGATTGCCTTTTTCCATGCTAATGCTCGGCTCTCTCAGATTTTTCTCTCCTTTTTCCCCCTCCCTCATCTACGTGCAAAAAAAAAATCGCGCATATTATCATTCCCATCGGTGAGCACAAGAGACCGAAAACTGCGAGCAATAAAATGCGAGTTGCGCCCGCACACTTCTTCCTCCCTCCCCCTCGACTTGGCCCCGCCAGCGTGCGGCTGCGGCCACGGCAGCAGCACTTCCTCCTCCACCTCCGCCGTCGTCGCCGCCGCCGCCTCCGCCTCCTCTTTCTCCCGTTTAATTGTGTTTTCGAATTTTTTTTGCCTGGCTTTTCAACAACAATTTGTCAGTCCTGCGACCGACTTTTTGCTTCTCTCTCTCTCTTTCTCGAAATACATACCTGCCTGTGTGTGCAAGACAGCTAGAGATGAGAACAAGTGGCAGGGACAAAAAACGGGAAAAAATGGCCACCTTTATCATTTTGAAAGCGAACCTAGCAGAGTCATTGACTCAAATCACCCTCATTGAAAGAGGCCATCAAAGAGGGGGGGGGGGGAGGAGGAGGAGGCCGAGGGGGCCTCCGCGTATTATAAGTCCCTGCCAAAAACTTCCTCGCACAATTAAACCTAGGTGAAATGTTCGCATTTTGCTCTCGTTGCAAAAAAAGGGGGGAGGGAGAGAAAGGATGACACTTTAGCACGCGCATTGTTTGCACACACCGTTCTGCTACGTTGCTCTCTTAGTTATTTTTCCCACAGAGTAACTGTATACGGTATTTTTGCCAGACGCTTTGTGAGTGTAGTACCGTGTGTTTAATATTTAGATACCCACCAGAGTGTCCTCCTACCTGTGTTAACTACCGATCAATTCTTCGGCGGTTTTTCTGGCAGCCTGAACCTTTTGCAGTCAACATAAACAAAAAACAACATTTCTGTCACAAAGTAAGTGATCAGAAGCAAGAAAAGGAGTTGACTCCTACGCCTCCCACGCCAGCACAGAAGGTAAATAAGACTGCGTGAGATATGGAAAAGTGCAGGAAAGATACCTGAGCATCGTGTGTGCACACAGAAAAATGCGTCGAGGGGTCTCACCTGATGCCCCAAGACGTCGATGAGGATGACCCAGACCCTGAGTGAAAATGGTATTAAAATTGATTATTGAACTTGGCCCACTCTCCACATGTTGTTCTCGACGACGTCGCGACGTCGCACCTGTTTCCAGTGTGCCAGAGTCATTTTTGTAAAAGTGGCAAGGGGGTATATAAATATTAAACACACGGTACAAGATAGAGCGTAGGGAAAAAATATCAAAGGTGCCAGCAATATGACTTGAGAAACTAGGACAGGGCCTCGACGTTCAAACATCTTTTGAGCACGTAGGTATTTTGTAAACAGACTGGCGCGCTCACGCTCACGTCTTTTCCCCATTGAAGCTTTGATTGAAGTTGGGTCTAGCTGCAGCTTTTCTCCTTCTCCCGTTAGTTCGTTCGTGCGCTGCTGTGTTTTGCCTACTGGCAAAAACTGTTAAGGCCTAATATGCTGCGCCATAGCCCGGACGGGCAGGGTTCAACGTGCTGAGGAATGGTGCAGGCGGTCCGTCCGTCCGTCCGTCTGTCCGTCCCTCCGTCCGTCCGTCCCTCCGTCCCTCCGTCCGTCCGCCCGCCCGTCGGTCCGCCCGTCCCTGCCTCGCTCCGTCCGTCTGTGTCTGTGTCTGAGTCTCCGTCTGTGTACTACGCCAGTGTCGCAAGTCTGCCTTTTAAGGGAGAGACAGCGTGAACAGCGCTGGCTGGCTGCAAAAAAGTCACACTTTCCTATACTAATACCCTATAACGTGGGTGCACTGTTTGAGCTAACATGTCCAATAATCGCTAGCCCAGGAGTAACGCATTATTCTCCTGCTTAACTCGATACATCTGTCCTCATTCGGCCTTGTCGGTCGCAGTAAATAATGCAGCAGTCCCGGTACGCAAAGGAAAATGGAGGCCTTATTGCCTGCTCAAGGTGGCAAGGGCAGGCTTACATACACATGCATAACGTGTGCAGTGGAACAGTGCTCTAGAACACCCAGCGTTCATTGCACCTTTAGTCGAAGAGTGCGAGGCAGCAGCTTCAACCGGCTTCGCTCGTTTCTTTCTTTCTTTCCTTCCTTCTTTCTTTCTTTCTTTCTTTTTTTCTTTCTTCCTTCTGTCTCTCTTTCTTTCTTTTTTCTTTCTTTTTTCTTTCTCGCCCTCCTCACGTTTCAGGAAGGAGGGGGACGACGACCACTGGCAGGCCCATGTGTGTGTGTATGTATGCGACGCCCATTTTTTTCCACCGGAGGCGATTCGTGCGTGCGTGAGTGCGTGCGCACACGCGGGGAGAGAGAGAGGGGGGGGGGAGTGGGGGGGTAGAAAAGAGCAAGGCTACTGACCGGATGAATCCGAGTCATCAAACCCTTTTCTTTTCCGTGGCAAAAAAGCCACCACTATAGTACAATCGCGTGCGTGCGTGAACTCGAGAGAGCGAGAGCGTGCGTGCAAGAATTATGCTGCTCTGCGAGACAGTAGGTCTTACCAGATCTTCGCTCCATTTGGTACCTCAAAGGGGTTAACACTGGCAGTACGATCACTCTCGCTCTCGCTCTCTCACCTTGTAGTAACTTGTGCAGTCTGGTGGAGTCTACTTCATTTGCACGTACGTGCGTGCCATTTTCTCGAGTTGCCGGCTCAGCGCGCATTTGCAAATGTACACCAAAGACTGAGACATTTCACCTTTTTTTGTTGTCCGTTGAGAGGAATAAAAAAGCAGAACCAGAAATTGAAACAATACATATTTCGTGTAGTGCGAGGTAGTATTTGCACCTCTCGTCAACTCCACGCACACACGCACAGCACTGTCGTTGGACTCAACCGAAGATTACTGCGTATATTGTACACAGAAATTGGAAAATGGCCACACTAAAGAGGCGTCACTCCACTTAGCACTGCTTCGTGGCCCCCTCGGAGGAACCCCGGGAAGGCTAAATAAACAAATATTCAAAAGTGAATAAGTGAGGCTCTTGTTTTTCTCCAACATGGTAGGTAGATCAAAATAACAGTGCGCGAAATTGTAGTCTCTGGACCGCGGGTTTGTTGAGACTCACCCGGGATGACACCTCTTGGGGAAGACTTTGTACTTGACAATCCCGTCGAGCTGCCCACAGGCGGAGGAGATGAAGGAGGAGGAGGAGGAGGAGGAGGACGACGACGACGACGACGACGACGACGACGAAGAAGAAGAAGAAGAAGAAGAAGAAGAAGGAGAAGAAGAAGAAGGCGAAGAAGAAGCCTCATCTCGGGAGCGAAAAGTCAAAGACTGCTACCTCATCGTCTGCATTGAGAAGGTGATGTGGATGTAAATCTACAAAGGGTAGGCAGGCCTTTACTGGGCCATTAACGACTACGCAATGGTGATGAGCTTCTCCGAGGCGATCTCCCAACGAACACACGGCGGAAGAAGTTCGACTTGGACTTGAGCGGTGCGAACAGCAGCAGGCGGAGCGACCGAGCGAGGTGCATAACCTACACGCAATAGTACGTGCGTACAAACAGACGTACAAAACACAGACGATCAGGGCGTGTTTGCGCAGGCGTGCGGAATACCTTTGACGTAAAAAAAAGAAAGAAAAAACACCAGGGTGTCGACGACGACGACGCAGACGTAGCAATTTCGAAACTCTTTAGCCATTTTGACAGCTCTCATCATCATGTGGAGTGATTTTATAAAAGCAAGAGCTGAGCTTGCTTCTCTCTGGCTTTGCACCTTCCAGATTCAAGTCTTCTACGACGGTGGCAGCTGCGCCGACGAAATAAATGTCCGCTGGTGTTTTCTTTCCACGCATTTTCAGCCTTGCTCGCCTTATGATGATAAGATTAAGAGCAGTAGGGTAAAGATAGGCAGGCCTGGCAGACGAGCGCGTAGATCAAGGTCAAGAAGATGAGGAAAGATGGAAAAACATCTCATCAATTTTTCAGTTGTCGCCTCCTACCTGGCGTTGACGTTTCCCGTCGGGGAATTGCGCAGCTTCTGCGCATCCAGCCGGGGAGGACACGGACTCCGTCTGCAGGTGTACGTGGACCTGCGGCCGGAGATGCGGAGAATATCGAGCCGGTGGAGGGACGAGGATGTCAAAACACGTCATGTCCCCACTATTAATTGTCCTGCCTGTGCATTGGGCCATTCCGAAGCACCGGCCGCACACATGTAAATCGCGTCCTTGAAGCGACTTTGCGTACTTTGGCACGGAGGACGTGTGCGGCTAAGTGTGTCACGGACAGTGCTTTATGCAAGATTAAAAGAGAAGCACTCACTTAGTACGCCTGCGTCCATAGAACTCACCAAGTGCATGTACTACGTACGTGCACAGGTGTACAGCACGAGAATTTGCTTCATTTTACATGTAGGTATGCACACACGTACGTACAGTGAGAGCAAATTACGAAAAGGCCTCATTGCGAAATGCTCAGCTCAATCCCGCGTCATTCGGCAAATTCGCAGAGCGACGCGCAAGACTCAAGGTTTTTTTTTCTGCGAAACAATTAATCGACTGAATTTTGTACGCAATTCGTTTGCAGGAAGTAGCAGAAGACAGAGAGAAAGAACTGCTTAAAATCGCTAGCAAATGCATGTGCGTGCAGAAAGTCATCATTGTGCTAAATAGTCGTAGTCTCTTTTCTGCCAGCCTCTTTTTTTCTTTAATACAGCACACGTAGCCATCGCCAGGCAGCCAATCAATCACCTCATGTCCATGGCAGTCAGTACACCTTGTAGCTGTTCCCCAGGAGCTGAAAAAAGGGGGAATCCAAGAAGACTTTCCACTAAAAGCTGAGGCGTGGCCCAATCTTGTGCACCTCTGGGTTGACACAGTGCAGAGAGACTTGAGAGTGAGTGATGGCAAAGTGCACCTCCCGCGACTCAAAATGTCGTCTGGAGAAACTAAAAGTTTTCACCTGCGCTAACAAGAACTTGTTCATCAAAGTGTCAACAAGCGACGAAGGCCAGGACTGGAATTTTGCGCGTCGCCCAGGGCGTGTTGATGTCAGCACTGCACACCTACGCACAGACTGGCCTCAAGTACTCGCAGGTCCTTGTTCTTATTGCAGAGACATCTCTGAAGTGCACCATTACCTGCTTGCCCCGAGTACAGGTGTGTTCCATCCAGGTATGACGGCAAAGATCCGCAGTCGCAGCCTCGTCCGATTGCATTCCCTGTCCGACGAAAAAAAAGGGGTGGAGGTTGAAAGAAAGTTTGGGGTCCACAGTTGCTCTTGTTGTTGTTTGCGTGATGATGACGCCAGCAGAGGATGCATTTTCTGGCAGGCAGCGAAATTGCAGCTGTGAAGAAAGAAATAGAGGCGGGTGGTAAAAGTTCTTTGCAACTGTCACTCGATCAGACGCAAATGCACGCGCTGGCGTGTGGTAAAATGGTGCAATGACCTCTGTCAAGGCCTAGGTGGAACCCTGGGCCAGGCTCAATTCCCACCATAACTCTCGGGATGGCCAAGTTTGAGAGCTACGTAGTTATTTCTGGGACGTCCAGGAACGTAGCAGTGCAGTAACGACTGGCATTAATTTGACACACGTGCACTGGTGACGGCGGAGGGTTTTTTTGCAATCACTCTTACACCTGAGTGTGCTGTACACACGTAGCACATGCGGAGGGACGTGCAGTGCAGCGCAGTGCAGCAGGCAGCGTAACGTGCACAATTTGCACATGGTTTGCGGATGAGGACGTGAATCTTGTTGCTAAGTCAGAGACCGGCGGATGGGGAGATCACACAACGCTGGAACAAGGCACTTTTGCGTAAAATGTCTTAGCCACAACTTTTATTTATTGCGTGTCTTCAGGTATGTTTCTTTTTTCCACACTGTGCACAAGGCCACCATCGTTCAGAACCATCTAACTGCAGGTTCACTTCTGATTGCTGCTGGTGGGGGGAAGCTGGAGAAGGACGAGGTCCCGCAGCACATCCACGCCTCCCCCCTCCCCACCCACCCACCCAAACACACACGAGCCCAGAGGCGTCCGTCAGCTCCGTGGAGTCCGCCTGGTGTATGTGGAAATGCTTCAAGTGACATCAGAACAAGAGTTGCGATTGAGGAACCTCGATACAACATCAAAGCCCATGTTCCAGCGTTGCAAGTCTTCAAAGCTTACTCATCACCCAACCCCTGTCAGTGCTGCAAACGATCTCCGCAGAAGTGCTCTGCCCGACATTGTCGACTCCCCAGTCCTAGCGGTGCCTGCACAGTGCCGACCCGTTGCACTCGGCACTGCACTCGCTGGCTGACGACGATACATTCATTGCCCACTCGTTTATGTCAGTGGAAACGATTTCCAGGAGGGAGAAGCTCTAAACTACTTTTTCTCCAGAAGTAGCAGGTCCAACGCAGAATCAATTTCTCCCTTTACTACCTTTTTTTTTCACTGGCGAGCAGTGGGGGAGGCAGAGAAAAGACATTGGTTGCCTTTCCACTCCACGAGGTACGTAATTGCCTCAGACATTTTTTTTTCCCGAAAAAGTAATAACGATAATAGAATATAGGAGGAGGCCGACCAATGCAAACAGCATAATGGATTCCACCGGAACGAATAATAATCATGTTTTCTTCCTAGGAAGACGGAGAAAATGCTAACATTGTTTCCGTCTTTTTTTTTTTGCTGGTCCAGCTATAACCAAGCCAGCGAATCTTTGCTGTGCTTCATTCCCCGGAATCGTTGCACTTCGCGCGAAGGACGAAGTCGCAAAAAAAAGCAGAAGGTCGAGCTTACGAATGGCGGAAGTTTGTGTAATGTTCACCTGTGCCAAGGTGCACTGTTAGTGCGTCCGCCGACGATAATTAGGGCATTGTGGCAAATGATCGCAGACATTTGTCAATTTGTTGCCGCTCTTAAAGAGGTTGCACAAGTCATTAGGGGCATCCTCTCGCACGGCCCATTTTTCAGCAAGGTTAATTCATGCCGCCGCAGCCGCAGCCGCAGCCACAGCCGCAGCCGCAGCCGCAGCCGCAGCAGCCACAGCAGCCGCAGCAGCCGCAGCCGCCGGCCGGGGGCAGATAGGTAATAATAATTTAAACTGCTCCTCCTCGGTAAACGTGGTTTTTTTCCATCTTTATACTTGGGGCTCGCTCCGGGGGGACCGGCATAAATCACCCCGGCGGCCTTTAAATTGTAGCAGAGACCGTTTGGAAGAAATGCCACCCTCCTTTTCTGTGGCTGCTGGCGATTCACCTTTGGGAAATGTGCATTAATGACTCACGCGCAGCTCTATAACCTGACAAATAATCTAGGGATGGCGAAAGAAAGGATTGCACCGCTCATGCACGCATGCAGCCTCAGCTAACGCGCCGAGTGAAAGTGCATGTGGGACGCATTAAATTGGCGGGGGCATAATTATTATGGCCGGGGCCGCAGGCCTCCTCCTCCTTCCCCTCCTGCCTTTTCTTCCTGCCCCACTGGAAGCTGCCCGCCCCGCTCCTGCAGCCGCAGCCGCCGTCGTCGTCGCCGCTGCCGTCGCTGCTGCTGGTGCTGCTACCGGCCTTTTTTCCTCCTTCGATTTTTCGCATTAATTTATATGGGAAAGTGGGGCTCCCGGCAAGGGCGCAGAGCGAGACGTAATTTATGCCTAATGGCACCTGCTGGCATCTCTCTCTCTCTCTCTCTCTTGCGCGCACGCACCCACCCACGTATAGACACACGCACACACCAGTGCTTGCATACACGGAGGAGGCGGTTCAGATTAACATTTCCTTCTCTCTCGTAAAGAAATTGACTTGGGAAACCCCTTTTTGTATCAGCAACCTCGTCTTCCTCTATTTGTCTGTCTGTTTGTCTGTCTGGCTGTCAGTGCACCCTCTCTATCTCTCACACACACAATGCACACAATGGTCCCGGACGGCGGTCAACACTACGACCATGATGAACGTCCAAGGTGTGCACGAGCAAAAGAGGTTCACCTTGGCAATGGGGTGGTATTTTTTCCCCCTCTTCTACAGTTGCTCTTCTTCGTGGTTCCTCTGTGCGGTCAGGCTTCTTCGTACTAAGTCGATATCGAGCTACCCAGTGTAGTGTAAGTGATCGAAAGTGAGTTAGTCCGGCTGGACCTGAGCATCCCCAAACTTCCGCCCCCAATGTTGGATGGTTTCAGCTTTTGAACTCGAATCAACAGCCCATAGTTGACGTCCGAACCGATGAGTTCAGTCACGTGTGTCAAGCTGCTGGGCCCAGAAGGGTTGCTGGAGACTCCGCCCCCCCCCCTCCCCAATGCACCCCGGGCTTTGTGGTGCACGCGGCGCAGGTGGAAAAAAGTCCTCTTCGCAAATGTACGTTGCAAATGCAATGGCGAATAACATTTGTTTCATTCACGCGCAGTAAAAAAATCTCCCTCCTTTACCCGACACAAGAGCGTTGATGTTCTCCAAAGCCTCGCATTTTCTTGCTCCCTTTTTTTTGCCTCTTTCTTCTCCTCTCCGGCAGATAAATTGCGTCGGTTGGGGCCGAAATGAAACTGCGCTTCCTACATGTGACATATGAAATACATCAAAAAAGGAGGCAAGAGGAGGAGACAGGAAATGCGACCGAATTCACGACGCTTTCAGTGAATTGCGCATCCCAATTCCATCTCCATCCACACAGGTGCGCGCACACGCCCGTGGACGGGCACGGGCCTCTGGTCGGGGCGAAACCCGACCCGGGCCCGCCAGCCGCCGGCATCGGATTCCGCACAGTAAATCAGGGCATTGGTTACGACTGATGATGGCGACGACGACGACGACGACGACGACGACGTCGACAAGCACCAGGAAGGAGTGATAACACGGATGGTGCAGGAACGAACAGTGCTGAGCAATCAATTTGTTTCTCTCTTGCTCCCTCGCTTCCTTTTTTTTGCGCAGACATCAACGTTAAGTCTTCCTCTGTATTTATTCTCCCTGATTTCATCGCGCCCTCATATTTCACGCACTTTTGGCGGTGGAGCTGACGGGGCGGCCCCGGCACCACTGGAGACAGGCAGGCAGGCAGGCAGGCAGGCAGGCGGGCAGGCGGGCAGGCGGGCGGGCGGGCGGGCAAAGGCTGCAAGACCCTCGCGGGGCATCCATCTTGGTGCCATTAGGCACTAATTTTTTCCCACATTTCCTTGTAGCACATCCGCGAGAAATCGGGAAATCGCGTGCGTTCGTCGCTAAATTGCCTCTCTGCCATGTCGAACACATACAAGGTACATGTACGTGTGTGTACACAGTACATTCGCATGTATATACGGATGTGCCAGTGCGCAAATGTCCATACTGTTTGGTTTTTCAGCAGAAAAAGTGGCCTTCGCCACAATCATAACTGTTACCGACTCTTATCTTATCTTTTCTTTTTTTTTTAAGAAAAAGAAATTTGCTTAGCTGTGGGCACTTATAATCAAAGCTATCGATCAAAGATAGTTTTCGGGGATATTTCAGAGCAGCAGGGGTGCTGGAATTTTTTGGGCTTCACAGTTGGTCCCACCATCCCGGTCAGCTTGAGCAAATCCTATGTGAACCCTTGGTGATCCCACACCATTCCTGCCACAGTCAAGTCATGTTAAGAAGAACCGAACAAAAGCTTAACAGTCGCTGGTTCCACAGGTTCAGATGGTGTAATTTTGAACGCCAAACAAAAAAAGGCCAAAAGAAAATATTTACGAGCAAAAAGCCTTTTTTTTGCAAAAAAAAGAAAGAAAGAAAGAAAGTTTGCTGGCTTGTTTCCAGTGTTATTTACACTGTTCCTGTTTACTCCTCATAATTATTAGCCTAAAAACTTTCAGTCTGCTCGTATGGATGGATGGACGCATGTATAATTGTACACTGTCCATCCATACAGAGATTAATGCCGAGAGAGACTCTCGAGCACTCGCGTAAAAATTGGAGTCCATTTTTTTCCATTTGATGCCTTCCATTGTGCGTGCACGAGCGAGTGAGTGAGGAGGATTTGCCGGTAATTAATGCTTCACACATCATTTCTCTTCCCACATTTAGCCGTCGTCGTCGCCGTCGTCGCCGTCGTCGCCGTCGTCGCCGTCGTCGCCGTCGTCGCCGTCGTCGAGCGCGCTGCAGTTGGTGCCTTTGCTGCGATTAAAAAAGCGGCAGCAGAGAAGTGGTCGGAAAGTCAATTTGAAGTGAGGGAAGAAATTGATGACGCATGCGCGTGCGAGCGCAGCTTCAAGCCGAGCTAAGAATATTTCTCTGGAAAAGCAAAAAAACACCAGAAGATTCATAACACACAAAAAGAGCTGGTGTTTTCAGTGTTGTTGTTGTTGGGGTCTTTTTTGTCTTCGTCAGTTGGCAGGCCCAACAGGCCCAGGCCCAACAATACTCACTCACGTTCCTCGGCTTGGAGCGCATTCATTCGACATCGCATGATCCCGCATAACGACCACGTTCTGGATCAAAAGCCTGCGGAGAAAGCAAAAGAAAAAGATATAACATGACGATGGCTGAGAGGGTGATTTCGCTCTGCGCCAGCTTGTAATCTCCAGCGAGCGACCCGTGACAGGTCGCGGGGGCGAGGAGGAAATTGCGGCGCCCGCTTTGAAGCATCTGACGCAGGCATGATTAATTTTTAATTGAAGAGGCCCTCCTTCCAACTGCCGGCAGGCCCAGGCAGGCCTGGGCCGCGCTGAATAATATTGTAGCTATGTAATGCAGTGGGTGAGGGAAAAGTGGAGTCACTGCGTTCACCACCGCCCCTGTCCTGAGAGGATGAAGGAGAAAAAACGTGCGTGATTTGAACGTGCAGAGCCAAAGAACAATGCCAGCAATGCCAGGATCTCGGGGTCGCATTCGTTCAGGCTTTTTGGGTGCGCTCTTGGGAGGTTTTCATGTCATGACACCGCCTGACTGTCGGGCTGACGCTTGGTGAATGAGCACCCAAATGAGGTTTATCGATTATTATCATCTGCTTTGCAAGACAAAAGAGGGAGGCCAAAATGCAGGAATGTGAGCGATATTTATGCAGATCCTCAGAAAAAAAGTAATAATAATAAAGAGCCTCCTCTAAAGTGCAAAGTAATTTTTTACACCCTCATTTCTCTGGCGTGTCCTGCGCGTGCATCGTTGCGCACTGCACGGACGGGCAGTCGCGTAACAACGCGGGGGTTTAAACAAATGATAACGTCGAGGAGTGAGAGAACCTTGACCACCAATGCCATGATGATGTACAACGCGCTGTCTGCTGCACACACGTGCGAGGACTGTGCATGCATGCAAGCATGTGTGTATGTTCAAGGAGAAAAGAACAACATTCCTGGCAAAGGTCTAGAATCACACGACTCGACAAACTATTTGGGCAACCCAGACGTGAGTACTTGAGGAGTAAGATTCCCACCTTGCACACGGGGGAGAACTTCTCAGGCTTATTGAGCTCACAGTCCACTGGGCTGGCTGACCATCTGCACATGTGCAGATCGCTTCTCCCCCCCCCCTCCCCCCCAAAAAAAACCCAAAACCCCGAGGGTGCAAATAACGCTAGCGTTACTTTTTCCCCCGTCGTTTTTCTTCCTCAGACACACCTACGTAGTAGACTTTTTCCCCCGTCGTGTGCATCAGTACAAAACATAAAGTCATGATTGCTGCTTTTAAATTCATCGTGGCGTTAGCTGGGGGCGTTTCTCCCCCCCTCCCCCTGTTGCCATGAGTGACTTCATTCCTGCATATAGTTGGATCTATTTGGCCCCCATGAAGATAACCTCGGGGGGATCTCCGTTCTGCCACTTTTAGAAGTGATCACGTCGCAGTCGCTGACGCACAACAGTCCAGTGGTACAAATGTAACAGTTATTATTGTTTGAAACAGAAGACAGCTAGGAAAAGATAGTTTTTTTGCCTCTTTTTACGGCACCTTCAAGTTTTTATGGGAATCATCCTGCCAACAAAAGTAGTAGTGCTTCTGGCAGACTCTTCCCCCTCTCTTTGGGTAATTTCATTTATTACGTACTTCTTTGTTTCTGCGTATCTTCCTCCACTACGTTATCTCTGCAGGAGCCTCCGTTACCTTTGGCGTAGGAAGTACATACAGGGTGAATCACAAGTGGCGCGTTCAGATCCCTCCGTCAAAGTCAATCCGCTGTCAGGGAGCTGCAGCTAATAATGGGGCTATCTATGGGTTCGATTTCATAGATCAGCCATCGAAGAATCAACTGTCATCGTGGCTGCTGCTCCACCTCGCCGTGGCCATGGTGATGCTGCAGAAGGCTGCGGTCCAAATCTGGGGAGACGCATGACTACTGGATGAGGAATTCAATCGTTTCGCGGTTTGTTTTGATTGCTGACTTGGAACTTCTGCTTGCCGCAGAAATCCCAGGAAATGCTGGCCAAAGCTTGATGCTGTCCCATGCTTCTGACTCGCCCTGTAGTCGGGAGTCCTAATGCCGAAACCCTAAAAGTACGTACGGACGTTCGTACGTACATATTCAGCGCAGGGTAGCTACTACTGAGCGAGTACAAATGGTCGGTTAAAGACCTTAATTCCCATCTCAGTCATTTTACTGCTGCAGTCTTTCTTCTCGGCCGCATACATACTGCCACATTACCCCAATACTTCACTTACATACTCGCTGTGTATCTCTGCACAGTTTCCAAGATATACAGCACCGGCGTTTACATCCGCTCTTTGCCAGGATCATTATCATCCCTCTCTTGTTCGATCCTCCGGGTCAACCCTGCGGGTTGACCCGCATGTGGTAAGCAATTTCCTCCACAGGGTTAATCCCCTTCCCGTGGCCCAAAGTGCAACTTTTAATGCATAAGTTACACAAAGTAAACCCATTTTGGGCTTACCCTCTCTCCCATCCTTGACGAGAGGGGAAGGGAGGGGGTCTGACCCCCATTCGACAGCCCTGCCCAAGCAAAACTTCATCCGAATCGATTCAGCTGCTCACGAGTCTGACAGAGGCTTAAGTTGGGACAGACTAACACTCTCTGTTAAATACTGACAAGAATACGTAAAGTCTCCTGTCGCCACATCTTCGCCAGAAGAAAATCCTGCCTGACCTGCGGCAACTCGCTGATGTTGTGAGGTGTGCATTACTGCGATACCTGTGTTACCTTGCAGACGAGAGCAGAGTGGAGGGTGGCGCTGTAGTCAGAGGAGTGCATCCACCGCCAGAGGTACGTCACCTCTCCCCCATGCCTAAGGTTGTGACTCTTGAATGGCGTGGTGCCCACCATTACGTGGGAATCCCCCTCCTCCTGGAAATGACGCCCTCGAGCGACAATACCCAGGAGAGAGAGGAGAGAGAGGTCAGAGAACAAACACAGAGATGGTCTCGGACCAAATTGCACAAGCTCTTACCGAGCACTGCTTGCGTGACGATGCCTGGCCCACGTACTTATGTACTTATGCTAGTATGTACTACGTAATGAAGGCAGAGGGAGGAAAAAGGAGAACCCACCAAATGATGATGATGACGATAATGATAGCGGGTTGTGGGCAAGAAGAAGAGACTAGAAAGAATCTGCGGCAAAAGAGGGGAAATGTCAGAAAGAGGAAAGAAACTGAAGATTTCCCTCGTTCTTTGTAGACTAATTTTAATCCCTCCCCCCTCCCTTCCTCCGACGCTACTGGCTGGAATGTGGTTCTAGATACTAAAGTTATGCAGCAGGAAATGTCGCCATGACAAAAAAAAAAGTATGGGAACGTCCCCTATTCCGATGCCTCTTGGAGACACGAAAAACATCCAGCCAGCGAGCATAGGACTCTCCAATAAATAGTGTCAGGAGAGTTGACGCGAGGGGCGCTGAGTCGCTCGCTCTGGCATGCGCACTGCACTTGGGCACTATTTATTTCGCAGTTACCTGCAACGCAGCCATCGTCTAGGAAGCCAACGGGGTAGATCTTGATACGGGTCTCTTGTAAATGCATAAGTAGAGGAGAACACATGTAGAAGGGAAGGAGAAGAGAGCGAAACGCAATATTCTACTATATCCCCGCAGGGTACTATACAGAGAAGCTCAGAGCAGCAGCAGAAAATAAAATTGTGCCTGCCTGCCTGCCTGCCTGCCTGTCTGCCCGCCTGCCTGCCTGTCTGTCTGTCTGCCTGCCTGCCTCTCCCCCGCCAGCCTGCCTGCCTGCCTGCCTGCGTGTCTGTCTGTCTGTCTAGCAGACAGCAAGCACGTATTCAGCAGCATCTCTGCTACGACACGCAGTACATCCCCCTCTCATTCTTATGCTCCTCTCCTGCTATGCACACTGTATGTGCACGGTAGCAGCTCTGTAGTAGCTGTATAAGCTTAGCAGTAGCAATAGTGTGGCCGAATTGAAGGACACTTTTCCCTTTCTGCGGATTCCCATAAATCTCACTGCGAGAAGGGGAGGAAGAGGAGGAGAGCGATCTTTTTTGCCTACGCGCGATCTCTTATTTCGATCTGAGGAGGAGCAGAGGAAGCGAGCGAGCATAGCAAATGTTCGAACATGTTGTGCTCGGATTTCTGTCGACGCCAGCACTTTCTTACTGCCAGAGCATGCCGAATACATACAGTACCGAGAGGGAAAGAATTGAAAAATATGCCGGAGAAGGTTCAAGATGACACTATTGGGGTGCAAGGGGAAGGAAGAACTGTTGTTCACTTCCAGTCTGGAAGACGCCGGGATCGGAGAATAACTATCCCGGACAGATGGAACAGTTCCTTCGCGGCCGTTTTGACTGAGATCACAGATGAATAGATACACTCCATTTCGGCGTCGAAGTGAGTACGCTCAAGCTGCAGGAGGCACCCAATAATGCGGCCAAGAAGATGCTGCTTGTTGCCCGTGAGTACATTGGGGGCCAGACAAGTGGTCCTTCTCACTGCACGGACCTACTGAAAGTACGAGGGCAGACAAGTGGTACTTGGACGGACCCACGCTGGAGCCAGACAGGTGGCACGTGAGGTCCATGCGTGTCAATCTGTTGTGCCTCTTTATTCTTTGTATAATCTTCTTGGAAAATCAAAGAGTCAAGGTTGCATCTGGTGCATGACGCCAGCCAGAACCAAAGGCTCCAGAAGAAGCCATGCTCAGTAACCTGCCTTTTGAAGAACGATAATGTTCAACAAAAGGGAAGGGCGGTGATAAAGATCCCTCTGCCTTTTCTCTCACATGGCAGGGGAAAAAAAGTTTTCTGCCCTTTTTCTTCCAGTGCCCCTTGAGTATACTAATATTGTAGTATAGACGGCGGCAGCGGTTTTGCTTACCTGCCTGCTTGGTAGTCCGCCATACGATTTATCTTAGGAAATTGACAGATTTTCCCTACGACAGAATATGGGAACCAGCCGACTGTGTATTCAGATTAATGATGGTCTGGACGCAGAAGCAACGCTAAAGAGAGTGGCGGCTGCAGTGGCGGCTGCAGCAGAGCAGGAGGATGTGAATGGTGGAGGCATTCATAGGTTGACGAATAGCATAGGGCCGAGATGTACCAGTTCCTTCGTCTCCTTTTCTTCTGGGAAATCATTAGTAGACACAAAAATCAGGCATTCCGAAGATTTTAAAGCACCACAGAAGACAGAGAAAAATCCTGGTGGGAAATCACTAGGCTGAACACTAATGGTAAGCGCGAAGAACAAATTATGGCTAAGCGACGTATTTCCATTGTATTCTTCACAGTTTTCCCTCGCACGTGAACAGCATTGATGTAACCTCTGCGCTCAGCGTCCCCCCCCCTGTCTCCAGAGTGCATAGCAAACATACTACATTGTTAGAGAAGCCTCGTGCTCACATTCTTTGGTGAAAAACACATACAATTTTCTTTCTTTTTTTTTTTAGCTGCTGCGCAAAACGATCACAATGACTGCGGCGGCAGCCTGAAAACCAACAACAAAAGACGTTCAACTTCTGCTGCAGGGAGCGAGCGAGGTTATAAAGAAAGGACACACACACGCTCAGGCACGCACGCGCGCGCCCACGAGGCCATGCAGTAAGATTTTTTTCCCCTTTTGAGGACTTTTTTTTTTCGACGCCCTTTTTCTCTCTCACTGGCCTCGTTTGCGTTTTGCGCTCTGCTGACTTCTTCTTTCTCAACAAATCTGTCTACTACCACTGTTAAGGAAAAGGACTACGTTCCCATGCATGAGGAGGACGCTTAAGGACCTTCAGGACTGTGGGTCGGCCTGCCAGCCTCGTCCGCCCATCGGCGAACGAACATAATATTGTTATCACTTCCAGCAAATGAATGGTGTGAGGCTGCGTTGTCCTGACGAGAGGGCGCAACCCCATGCATATTCCATCAGAGCGCTCAGCTCAGCGCTGCAAGGTTCTTCACACTAAACTTCTATTCAGGGGGAAGAAGAGTCCACTTTATTTTTTAGTCAGTAGATTCTCCCCCCCCCTCTTTCCCATTTCCCTCTTTTGAAACGCAGCCGTTTCAGTATGGGTTCGCTGGTGACAATGAAATATTGTCTCCCTCATACATACAAATTCATAAGCGCGCCGGGTTTGCTCGCCGAAAGAGATTGGTTAGTGCGATTTGGAGAGCGCCGCTGAGCTTTGGTGGCGTGCTGACAGCAACAAAAGCCTTCTCGGATGACTCAAAACTCCAAAGTCCCCATACCCACTGCTTGTCAACTTTTTATTGATCGAAGGAATAATAGATCTTTTAAGTGGGTCATACTCACTTTGCCAGCTGTGTGCTGTACACACAGCCCCACTTTCAATTAGTCAGTAAGCTTTTGCCTGCTCTTACCCCGAAGACATGCACCCGTGAAGTGCACAGGAGGTACGTACGTGGACTGCACAACAAAGGCCACAGAAAGGACCAGTCAGCGGACAGCCATGGACTGCCACTACTGCTATGGCACATACGGGTACTTACACTTACCTATAATTACACGACGCATGAGTACTGATACACACACTCGCGAGGCCTTTGTGCAGCGCAGCCGAGACGTCGATATTTCATTAGCGGCGGGCTCTCCAAGGGCGTTACGGGCGAGGGGGCGGCTGAAAGTGGCGTCTCCCCTACGTGTACTCGGACACGCCGATGTACGCTACACACGTGCTGCGAGTTGCATGGCAGGCAGAAACAAATCTCGTACATACGTACGCTCTGATCTGTTCTGATGTTGTGCTGTTTGTGATCGGTCCCAACGACATCTGAGAAGGAAAAAAAAGGGGAAAGGATGGTTTTGAGATGAAGGAAAGAGAGTTTCATTTGAAAGTTGCTGACGTGTCTGCCTTCTTGGGGCCTCAATCCCAGGGTTTTTGGCAAGGGTCGCAACACTGTTTGGCCTCCTGTGAAGAAAATGGTGGACGAGTTCAAAGGAGATTATCAAACACTTTTGGGCGCTGCCAAACATCAGCAGCGTCGAATTGCCTGTTTTCCCGTGTTGCCAAAAGCTTTCTGTTGCCATATCCGTGGCGACCCTTCCACCAGATCCCTAATGTCTGCCTATGGCAGGCGCGGGTCTCGACGGGGGGAAAAAAGCAAGCAAAGCAAAGATTCCAATCAGAAAAAGACAAAGTGGAGGTGAGCAGAGAGACAGAGAATACCGGATCGCTGAGGCAAGAGAGCCAATAAGCAGATTAAGTCATGTGGAATATAAACGGTAATCTCCATATGCCAGAGTTGTAAGTGGTTAAGGGTGGGACTCTGGCTGGCAGAAAGGAGGGTCGACAAGGCAGATGTGCTGACATGGATTTGCAGCACTTCTTTCCCTCAACCCAGGCGGGCGGAGAAAGACTTTAGCCGGGGCTTACGGCTCTCTCCCACGCGCCGACGTATGTTGACGGCCACCATCGTGGTAATAGTGTCTCCCCACTACGTAAAGGAAAACTGCCAGGGATGAAAAGATGAGAGAAAAAGACCGAGTTTATGCGAGAGCGTTAAGAGAGCTGGATTGCGGCCTCTGCGGCGGATAATGAGAAGCTCTCAGGGGCCTCCCCGATTGCTGTCGGATGTGATTGTCGCCAAGCCACTGAGGAAGATGAGCAGGAGTAACTTGGAGAGATATATATATGTAGAGAGAGAGAGAGAGGGAGCGGAAAATGTAGCTCACGTAGGCCAGAGACAAAGGAACAAAGCAATTTCAACCCTGCTCCACCTCTATCAACGCCGACTCTGGTCAAAGCGTAAATATTTCAAGGAGTGGAGGAGGCAGGGAGAGAAAGCAAAGACAGAGATAGAACTTCGAAATCCTCTCACGGCCCATTAGACGAGCCGCCACGAATTCAGAAGCCCCAGAGATTTTGGCTCGGTCCCCAAGTCTCTTCTCTCACTCTAATGACACAAGGGAGGACAGAGTGGAAAGGATTTTCTTCTTCTTGTGTTCCCCTTTCTCGATCACGATCTGCCGAAGGCCAAGGAGCTGGCGGCGGCCATTATACCAGCAGCACCCTCTCATCTTGTCACGCTCCGGAGAGGAGAAAAGTGGGCGCTAAATAAACACCCAGAAGTGGGTGGGGGGGGGGGGGGTGGGGGAGTGTGAACCCCACCAGCAACGTTGCAAAACCCCAAATGATTGGTTTTTTCCATTATTTTTTAATTCCGACCCA
>JAAUXU010050290.1_pt1 | contig 29098 bp, 31 predicted proteins | sample 7278151 | NCBI WGS metagenome assembly JAAUXU01 (sample SAMN14350113, study PRJNA611818) | marine sediment metagenome | isolation source: surface marine sediment (1.8m) | place: French Polynesia: Moorea | collected 2018-08
CACCTTACTCTACCTCACCTTACTCTACCTCACCTTACTCTACCTCACCTTACTCTACCTCACCTTACTCCTCCTCACCTTATCTTTCCTTACCTTAGATAGAGCAAGAAAACTGTAAACTAAAACTCCGGCCTCCAGCAACAGAGTGCAGGTTAAGCCAAAAGTAATGAAGGAAGCCTGTAATTGTGCCGTTTACACCATAGAGAGTGCAACGGTTTCTTCAATTGTGGTGCACTTGAAAATTGTCTGCAATGTATGGTACGGACAAAGAGGCGACAGTTTTAGGCGAATCATATATTTGTGCGTTCTCCATCAATGATGGCAGCGGAAGGATTTAAAAGTGATTTACCTAAAAAGCTGGCCTCGTGTCATGATAAGACACCGACTGCACGTATACTATTAAAGACATTGAAGTGTCGGTGGAGTAGGGTGCAAGATGCTTTCACCGTTCTTATCTCATTCTGTGCTCTGTTGCTAGACACTGGACTTTACAGTGAATCACCTTTTTTCCGCCCTCTATAGTCACCCTGAGAATAGGCCAGATTTGGAGGTGAATCACTTTCACAGTCATTGCCTCCACAAGCGTATGCGTCCCCGTATATATGTGTAAGATATATATTCTTATATCGAATGGTTTGCTTCTACGTCCAGAGCATACAAATCAACCCAATCGCAACTTTCTTCTTCTGACTCACTTGGCAGTCTTCACGTATTATAATGCCTCGATTAAAAAAAATGACGCGCGAATCATGGCGGCCGTTGGGGCTCCTCTTGATGAATTATGTTCCACGTTTCCCCTCTTAACGTCCCACCATGCTAATGCCCTTTATTTATTCCTAGCCCCAAGGAGGTGAGATGCCTTGTCCAACATGGAATCTCGTATGATAATGGCCGAGGCTCAGCTGAGGCATCGCATTGGAGGAAGAGTCAGCCAACCAACCCTGGCCAAGGAGGGGGGGTTCTTCTTCTTGCTGCTGCTGCCACTGCTGACACCGCCACAAAAGTTCCTTCGTGCACATTGTGAAACGAATAGACTTTGCACATCCATATACATACTTGGCGTGAAGAAAAAAATGGCTCCACTGCTCTGCATGGTACCACAAAGAGCAGAGTCGTCGTCCCCCCTAGAATGGGCAGATTTCTTCTTCTCCCCCCCCCTCCCCATCTTCAGATGCCTGCAAATTCTGGGAGGCTGGCTGTAAATCAAGGTTCTACACGTTCGTTCGTTGCTTGGTTCTTGCTACAACCCTCATCTATTTTGGGTCTCGAACACGCCTCTGAGCGATGGAGGCCATTAAGGCACCAACAAGACGGAATTTCTCTTGATAAAGAGCCCGGGCAGACCTATATTACCATAAGACGAAAGCGCACGCACAGGTGCATGAAGCGTAGTTTAAATCACAAGTGCTCACAGTTAAGGTGTCGTCTTCTCCTGCGAAATCTCTGATATATTTTTTCCAATAACTACTCCCGCTGCACGTATATATCGCGTTAAAGCATTTCGCGCACAGTGTAACTTCATAGGCCATAAAGCCGACAATTTTGACTCATAAGGACAAGATTTAGTATCGCGATAAAGCCCCTTTTTCTCTCCCTGTTGTCAGCAGGAACGGAAAACCAATTTCGGACGACTTAATATTGCAGAGGGTAAAGTGTGTACATATATGTATCTATATTTTTTTCAAAAAAAAAAAATTCTATTTTCACAACAATGCCTCCTCTCTCGCTCTCCTCTACACAATGCGTTCTCACACATTTCTCCCATGTCCAGACAAAGATAGATTCGAGCTCTTAGCAAATGTGATTTCTCTCCTCCTTGGCACACTGACGATCTGAGGGAAACAGTTTCTGTCTAGGAGATTTCGGAGGCCAAGAATGCCGAAAATGACATCTTTAGGGAATACACGCTTGCTTGCATGCAAGCGACCGCGGTTTAAATTGCTCTAGAGAGAGAAAAAAAAAAGCTCAGTAGCTCAAGTAATGGGCAGCAGGCAGTTCGTCGTCGTAGCAGCATTGTGTGAAGCAATGGCTGTGTTGTTGCAACTGTTTGACACTATTCCCTCCACTTGTTCCAGCACAGGCCAATACATCTCCTTGATTCTGGGCCACGAGAAAAAGAAAAAAATAGTCAGTATAAGCTGATCAAGCCTGGCAAATACAATCTACACATATAGTAAGATAGTCCACATGTTACCTGCAGAAATGCTTTCAAGCAGCACACGAAAAGTGCATTATGACTTTTTTCCTTCTCTCTCCCATCTGATTAATTATCGCGACACTCTCAAGGCACCACAACTCTATTAGCTCGTGTCATGTTCCCGAGATCCGTCGCCATGCATGTGTCGTTCGCATCCACGCATAACGTTCGTCGTGACTTGGTGCGAAAAACTCAACTGTGTAAGGAAATTCACAAATGCCTTCCTGCAAAACGAGTTGCAAACTTTGCTAGTTCACCTGGCACAAACACATGAATACAGAGTAAACTAAGGAGATCCGCAATGGCCTTTTCCTAGTCAAGTCATCGTGGTCTCACTCACACATGAATGGCAGCCTAAAGAGACTCGAGGTGTCGTCTTGCACCACGAAAATGAGTGGCAAATCTCCTTATTCCACCCTGTACGTACGCTCACCCACGCAACACCCATCGTTTGTTGAGTGTTCGTTGGAAGCATTCGAGTGGTCCCGCTACACGCCATAGCAGCTCTCATCTGCGCCTCTCTCTCCCTCTGTGTACGTGCTACAGATTTACGTGACTGTGTAGGAGTGGTACTACGTGTAGTCGTCGTGCATCCATTCAAAGTTGGCGTACCCAGTCAACCATTCAGCCATAAGCACATTTACCACTTAGCAGGTCCTCGTTGGGAAGCCGCTGCTCTTTCATTACTCGGGGAGGAAGAAGAAGAAGAAGACCCTTTTCCTCGCTTCATGTTATAGTTCTACTCTTACTAAGAGAATTAAGCATCTCTTGCTGATATTATAGCAGCAGCAGCAGCAGCAACAACAACAGCAGCAACAGCAGCACATGTGTAACATTTATATCCGCTTGTTCATTTGTCTCGAAGCTCTCGCTCTCGAGTTCCTTCGACTCCACCACCTCGTCCTCCTACTCCTTCTCTCTCTCCAGAGCCTGTGTTCGAGTCGCTCTCTTTCTCGCTCGCTCTCGCCGTTCTTGGCGCGGCTAACTCGGTTTACACGACCCCGAACGAGCTGAACAGCCTGTCTACAGGGCTCCGATTTGTTGCAGTCATTTAGCAAACAGAGTAAATGTACGACGACGACGGCGACGGCGATGACGACGACCAAGACCACGACGACGGCGGTGGCGACGACGCCCGCGACGACGCCCGCGACGGCGCCCGCGACGACGCCCGCCACGGCGACGGCTTTGGCGGCGACGCCAGCAGCAGCCAAGCCCGCGGGCACTCGTTCGCTCGCTCACAAAAAGGGTCTGTTGGCGCGCCCGACGAAGAGCAGCAAGCGAGCAAGCCTCAACTGCTTTACAAGACAAGACAAACAGTCTACACGGGGGTAAAAGCGTTTTCTCTGCCCTGTTCTTGTCGCAGGCACTCTACACGCGCGTCCGCCATTGGCCGTCGGACGCGCAGGCTCCGCCCGTCGTCATCAGAGCGCGCGCACTCGCCTGGGTGGTCTCGCGGGCCAGGGAACGGTCGGGACGGTCGGGGCGGCGGCGATGGCGGCGGCCGTGGCGGCGGCGGCGGCGACGACGCCGTCCGTGTAATGGTCATGTTAACTTTGTCAAACATTTGTACTACATCCTCAGGATAATTGGGAGTTATGTTTTTAATGTGAAGCGGGCAAAAACCTGCGGTCGCGGAGTCCGGTCCGGTTTCTGGTGATAAGAGAGCCACCTAAGAGGACTCTGAGTGATAGTGGACTACATGTACATATAAGTGTACATGCATACATACACACAGATAGTGTCGAGTGCCATATGTCTACTTGGTGAATAATACCTCCTATCTTTGTAAGAAGCCGCTATGTCCTCCTACCCGCAGTTCTCCTTTGCGGCCACCAACTCCTCGTCAACATATCAGCACAATCCGCAGGTAAGAAAATTCGCAACGTCTGCAGCCGAAAGTCTTCATGTGTCCGGATGTATCAGAGCTTTCAGAATGGCGTTCATTCAATGAATTCTTCAGCCCAGGTCTTAATGGTCTGTTTCTTTTTAAACAGCCAGCTCAAAATTTTGCACTTGTGTCATTTGCCCATAACGGAGCCAGAAAAAGGCCTCTCCTCATTCCGTCACCTGCCGGCAGAAGTCTTGGCTCACTCGGGGTTGTTAATGGGCGCTTAACCGATGCTTTACAATTTCGTTGGGACCACACAGTAGTAAAATGCAATTTTCGAGTTTGCAAAATTTTGTGCACTTGGCACCGGAGAAGGAACTTGGTGAGAAGAGAGTCGCTATCTAAAATTGGCGAAAATAAAATCTCCAAACTGCGGTATTAGTGGCCTAAGATGCGACTCCTGTGTGCAACCGTTTTGCAAAATTCGGCTGCCGTAGTACGTGCTTAACACCTTGCAAGAACAGCAACAAAAAAAAGTAACTTCCAAGCCAGATAACAAACATACATTGACAACAATAACAAAAATAATGACAAAGATTTGGGCTCCACGGGGCCCTCCGACTTCTCTGTCCATGCATGCGTGCTCACTTATCTCCGAGCAGAGACAACAAGAGAGCGCCTGCTTTGATCTCACTCACCCATCAATTAGGTTGCAACAGTTTCATTAACATTTCGACAAGAATCAAAGCCGCCGATGAGATTTGACATGTGCAAGCAAGCAGAGCAGCAGCAATAAATAAATGTCCACGCACAAGTTTGCTTACCCCGATTGCACAGGTTTGTGTCACTTAGGGGCGGAGAAATCAAAGGAGTGACAATTAGATAAAAAGTCGTCTTTTATTTTTCTTTCCTACTGACATTTTTGCACTATCTGATACGTTGTCCTCGCATTAATCCCCGGGATTTATCTCTGGCGCACTTGTCGATACGCCGCACATTCTTATTACAGTCCTGAATCACGTAACAACACAGCGGCAAAGTACACAGTTTGTCAGGACTGCATTGCTGGACCAAGTCAGGACCGTGGCAAAAATCGGACGATGCTGATTGATATGCAGAAAACGTGCGTGCCAGCATTCAGTGCAAAAAATGGAGGAGAAAGAAGGAAAAACAATTGCTGTCGATATATGCCAATCTCCACACGTGTTTCAATCGCTGCAATATGACATCCACACGGAGACGTCGGCGTCAATGCAAAAATTCTTTTCCCTGGCGTGTGTTTGTGCACTTGTGTCACTCTTAGGTCGCGAAAAAAAAAAATTGCGCAGAGAAAGATAAAAGAGCTTCGGTCGGCCCGCAATTAATTTGGCCTCCACTTCCTTCTCACACCCCTCACATTTGCTGAGAAAACTCTCCACTTTCCCATCAGCCCGGGACCGCAGCGCTATTTTTTTTCCCTCTTCTTCTTCGCCCCCTCCTCTATTTTCCCGAAAAAAGTGTTAAGCGTCTGCGTGTCAACTTATTAAGCCAGCGTTATTGCCCTTAAACTAATTCCCATGGCTTCGTTATTTCACTCGTCACCCTCTCTCATTATGACACCCCGTTTCCTCTTTCCCCTTTCACTCCACTGGCCAAAATTCCAGAAAAACGAACAAGGTTCTTCTCGGTTCCAAAAATTTCACTCGCAATTGACATCAGATTTGGAGGAATAAACGCAGGGTAAAACGCACGGAATCCTTATCAACATATGAGCAATTGAAGGGGGGGGGAGTGAGCATTAATCATGGAAATGTAAATATGGAGAATCGTTTCTCCGCTCGCCCTTCAACGCCTTAAAATAACTCCCTCTTTCCTCCCAGGGAGGAAGTAAAATGAAGCATAATTTTCAAGCATTTTGCGGCATGAAAACAAAAAAAAGGGTCGAGTTTGTAGTCGCCGCGTTAGTTTTTAGAAGTTCTCATGTTTTTTGCACATAACTTGGTGTAAGTTCTTCTGGATTGATGAGTGAGAGTGGCGCCAAAATGGACATTACCCCCTTGTGAAACCAGCATGAGGAATGTCAACATTTGTCTTCCCTCCTCCACCCCCGCGCGCTCCAACTTGGCCAGGAATAATGGATTGGGAAATATATTTCTTACAACGACTCCAGTTCACTTTTCATGCATGTGGCTGGGACGGCGCTAATTAGGGGGGGTCCCACTGCACTGAAAATGGTGTCATTGCAACAGGAAGGAAGTTTCCTCCCCCGCTGATAGAATTACTCCCCCACAAAGCTAGGGAATTCCTGGCGTTTCCAGAGGACGCTTTTAATAGCAGCTTCTCCTCATGACACAGTCGACATTGCTCGCTGAATTCCTGCCGATATGAGGCAAGAACTGCTCCACTAACACCATGAACACGGAGAAAAATCTAGTGGGAGCATGAGAAAGGAGAATGCGAAGACAGAGGGAGGGCGAGAAGGAAGATTGATTCATTTTCTCATCCCCCCGTCATTACTCATAGCGGTAGAAGTGGAAAGTGGAAGGGGGTTGAAAAGCCAGCGCTGCAGCCATCATCGTCGCCCTCCGCTCTAATCCGTGCATTGGTGTTGAGACCTTCTTATCTGGGGTCAACCCCCAAGAATGTGTCTGCGTCTGTCTGACGTTGGCGCCAGCGTGTGTCGACACTTTGTCATCGAAATATGCGAGGTACGGACGGATGAGGAAGAAGAAGAAATTGTGCGTGATCAGATGATGTCGTAGCTTAAACAGAAAAAAAATTAGTACCCGCGCAGCTCCGGCAATTACAAATCAATAAGCTTGCTCGAGTTCTTCTCCCTCCTCCACGACAGCGCTGGGGTCAATTCACCAAAAAATAATTGCAGTGTGGTCATGCTGGCGGGCTGCAATTAGCCTGGGCTAATGGTTTCCATTTTTGGGGAGGGAGGCCGAGACAGAGAAGGCGCTCTTGTGCTCGGACTTGGACGACTTCGATGTTCCTCGTGGACGTGTAGAAGGAGGCGTCGCCGCCGAAGTGATTTTCTTTCACGCTGGCCTCGCGATCTTAAAAGCCGCCGAAGCAAGCCGCCGCAGATGCCGCCGAAGCCGCTGGTGCTTCCTGCTCACACTAGCTAAAGCGGTGCTCTTTTGAATGCAGAATAACAATTCCAATTACTCCCCTTGCCCCCACCGTGGGGAGCGTTTAAACGCACGCAATCCACTCTCGACAGATGGCACTCACGACGACAATTTCGACAATTTGACAATTTGCATAATGCCCGGGTTGTGGCGACGGCAGCGGTGACGGCAGCGGCGGCGGCGGCGGCAGCGGCAGCGGCGGCGGCGGCTTTGCTCTGACTGAGAGGGTTGAATTAACTGCTCTTTTCATGTCGCAACTTCATGCAATGTCTCTCTCGCTTTCTCACCTTTCAGCTCGGCTCCAGTGTCCCACCACCGTCATCGTCTTTATCGCCCAACACGGGCGAGAACTCAAACAGTCCGGACCCGACGACATCGGTGATGCAGCTACCGGGAAGCGGAGGCGGCGGAGCCGGCGGCGGCGGGGGAAGCGGCCTCACGAGCCCGACGCCCGGAGGTGGCGGCAACGGCGGGTCTAGCACGCCTGGTGCCACCAATGGCAACGACCACCACTCGGCCGCCGGCAGCAACTCGGCCGCCGTCAGTCCAGCCATCGCAGTCAGTCCACAACCGCCGACTTCTAGCGCAGGACTTAACTTCAGTGCCAGAAGTCTAGTGGCTTCTTCAACGTCCTCCTCGTCCGATCCCACCGTGGGCGGCGGCGCCGCCGCTGGAGGTCCTGGCCAACTACTTGCCGACTGCGATCCAGCGCGGCTGGCGGCGCTCTCATACCCGCGGCTCGGCGCATCCATGTACTCGGCCGCCTCGTACCCGAGCACCGACCAGAACCCTTATCCCAGTATTGCTATGGAGAACTCCTTCTACGGAACCCTGGTAAGTGAATTATTATCCGCTCCGTGTTCATAGCATTTCAGCCAAGCTTATAGGGAGATATTGATTTATTCGATTGTGTAGTATGTCGAGTCCAAGTGGAAGACTTACAAATGTTTGGGATGTGGCCGACGCAAGCGACGAAGGGATTAGTAAATTCCCCCCCTTTTCAAACTCTATCATCCTTCCAAGTAACAACACCACCTTTTTCACCTCAACATAAGCTACACATCGAGTTCTCGAAGAGTCACATCACATATTTCCGTGGTAACACATGTGAACAACATTTCTTGTCATCGCCGAGCGATTTGCCTCGTGCCTTCTCTCCTGCGTGTTTTACAAATCGCAGCCAGCCCAATTAAAGTCATACCTGGTTGATACTTGCATAATCAGATAAGCCTTGTGTGTTCATGCTGCTGCAGTCGCAGGCGCAGCCGCCGTAGCCGCCGCCGCCGCAGCCGCCGCTGCTGCTGCTCGCGACGAAGTTTTATCGCCGGGTCCGTCAAACCGGCGGCGGCGGCGGTAACGGCGGGGGCCGAGAGAAGGCGCGAGAACAGTGGCGGCAGTGGCGGCGGAGGGGGGGGGGCAGAGCGATGCTTCGAACGCACTGCATACACAGTATTTTGTACTACGTTCGTATGTAGTCTCAGTACTTCTACGAGCTCTTTTGTGTGAGTGCAGCCGCGGGAAAACACATCAACGCCCGTCGCTGATTAGGCCAAAGAAGCGTTTACGATTAGGCAGGCACCAACGACATGTATGCAGTGTGGCTGTCCGCCCGTGTGCCTGCCTGCCGGCCTCCCCGCCTGCCTGCCTGCCTGGCTGCCTGCCTGGCTGCTACAGTACAGTACTACCTACGTGTAAGAGGCAGACCGTGCTTGGCAGTCCACTAAATTTGGTTGCTATTTAGCCCAGTCTCCTTTTAGGAAGTCGTCAGGTGCGCTGTGAACGTAATGCGATTGGACAGAGGAATAGGGCAATATACATTAAGTCTCGCAGTTCTGACAGTAAACATGGCGTCAACCTAAGGAAGAAGGAGTCATACAAGTCATGTGTGAAGAAAGATTGTCTCTGCCAGACATGTCATCTGCCAACTTTCTCTGCACAAGTAGTCTTTGCTCTCTTAACAAAAAAGTCTCCCTCTCCTAGTCCACATGTTCTCCTAACTCTTTCTCGCTTTAGATATCAGCTTACGGCGCAGATTTATTACGTCTCGTCCTCTCTTGACTTTATTTTGGCTCAGACTGTGCTCGCTCTCGTGGCGAGCGTCTCAAATCCCCAGCAAGTCACTCTCCTCATTAAATTCATTAGAGGCCAGGCAAAGCTGGAGCCAAGCTAGGCAAGGCGGGCACCGCCAGCCTGAAGTGGAGTGAACGAGTCAGGGTTGGTTGGTTGATGGGACGACATGAATGCATGAGAGGGGAGGAGAGAGGAGCGAAACGTTGGTGTGACTTTGGAAATGCCAGACTCAAGCAGCTCTGGGGAGAGAGAGAGCTTTGACACGTCGGTACACATGCAATTGCATTGGGGCAGCACCCGTTAGATGAGTACACATGGTTCAGCTCAGCATTTGTTTTTGCTTACCAAGTCTCTCTCACTCTCTCATTCGTCTTCTTCCTTGGCACATGGTCGTTAGACAAAGTTTTCTTTGGTCCGCCCGGAGCAGCCGATTTCTACTTCACCTCGGGCAGCATAACTGAGAGTGGTGGTGAGAAGCAAACACCTACTACTGTTTTAACTATTACCGTATAGCACTGCTAGGTTACATCCTGTCACTCTGGTTTTCCCGCCTTAGCGAAAACATTCCCTTCTGCGGTCCGGAATCGTTCATGTCCGGACAAAAAGCCACTTCGTTTCCCATGGAGTTGGTACCAAACTGCAACGCTCCAATCTTCACAGCCAAACTAGCTCAAGAGAAATAACAAAGACAGTCAATTAGTGGTTTTGACTTTGGAACTACTTTTTTTTTCATCACCAACTGCTGTGTGTACAGCAACCCAAAAAGCTCACATTCGATCGAGGCGTCACCAGTTTTTGATATGATTGAAGAAACGTGTTCCTGTGGTTGTAACGGGCTTGTAGAACGACATGTTTCGCCCTCTATCGCGAAGGACCATCCATTCTTTTGCTGCTTGCGTTGTTTTGTCTCTGAGAAGTCCCCCACATGCAGCGTTATCTGCTGCGATAAAGGCGAAGGGTGCTCCGTCTTGAGAGCCTGACATTCTTCCCTCTGGAGGTCTCCCTCAGCGAGAGAGAGCAGAGAAATATCAGTGACAAATCAAACCATGCAGAGGCGCGAGGTGACAAGCCAATCTGCAGACATGGCTCTGGTCATGTGACCCCACCGTTGGGACCAATGGCAACGCCATGATGCACTCGAGTCATATCGACTAGAGCTGGCAGAAGTCAATGACAAGGAGACAACCGACCGGCGCTGTGCATTATCAATGTTTGGCATCTCTTGTCAGCGGGGTTATGGCACGACGACGCCGAGGACGACGCCAGAAACACTGAGACTCCGATCATCGCGGCAAGGGCAAAACCGAGTCTGTAGAGCAGCTGCCCTTGTCGGGTGGGGTGGGGGATTGATCACGATTACAGAATACAATGCTATTGTAGTACAACACCAATATGATGCCTTACAGATTTGGTGATCTGAACGCGCTCGAGTTTCCTTCTCACCTCGAACCGCGACGTTTAAAAGGGCACGCACAGCATAGTAGTAGTGCAGAGAGAGAAACTGAGACGTGCGACGACAGAGATGGATGCAATCTGGCAAGCCATCTCCATGTTGGGCGACACCAAGAAACAACAAGGAAGGGGGCAAGCGAGGGAGAAGACTATGACAGACATTCTTATATCAGCATGAGTCCCATCTCCTCAGTCAATCTTAAGTGGCTTCCTATGGATAAATGCCTAGCGAGCGCCGGCGCCCCAGGAATAGCGCTGTGTGTGCACCATACTGCTTATGGAATGCTCTATTCGGAGCTGTCAGTAGCCATCCGCGTCCACTCGAATGATATGTATAATGAGGCCACCAAAACCAGCTTTTATTCTTCTTCATGAAATCGAATACCATTGTCGGCTGAGGCGCATTTTCTTCCACGGATGATTAATACAGAAAAAATGCACATGAGGAGAACTAAAGAGAAAAAGAGAGAAAGATAGGGAGGAAACGAGAATCAATTTCCTGAATAGCACGAGTTAGACGCCGACGCGCTTTTGAAAGGCAATCAATTCTGTCTGTTCTGTGCTATATAGGCTGGCTTTACACAGGTACAGAGTAAAAGACTTGCACTACAGAGCTTTGGTTCCAAATCACTGCCTGCTGTTCTTTATTCAATGAAAAATGTGCTCAATGCACGGAGCTAACATTAAGTCGGAGTATCATATGGCCATGCCAAAAGAAGCTGAAAGAACACTTCCTCCCGCCAGACGCACTCACACACACAAACACACACGGTCACACACGTTACATCCATAGATCATGCAGTGCAGTACATAAATGGCACAGATTGCTCAAGTACCTCATGTATCTCTCGCTTTGCACTGAGAGTCTCGTAGAATTTCTTCGCCCTCCTCCCCCCGAGCAAGAGATGCAGTATATATTGGACCTTTTCCTTTCTCTGGGACTCGCACTCGAGGCCACAGGCGGTATTGGTGGCATTAAGGATGCTTTTAATGGTCGGTCTAGCTCAGAGACATTTTTGTTTTTAATTCGATCTTCGTTAGACCGTCGTTCCATTTACATTCCACATCGTACCATTAGGCCGTCCTATCAGCTTGGACCATCAGGGGGAAAAAAAGAGGAAAAAGAAGGCCAAAGAAGAGGGAGAGCGGAGTCAGAAACAAGTTTGGGAAGGAAAACACACATTTTGTCAACGGCCGCCAAGTGAAAAATTGTGATAGAAATGATTGTTATTGCCCTTTTCGGCTCCTCCAGCCTCTTAACGGCGGGCGATCACGCAGGACGGGGAAATAAAATTATTTTGAGCCCGAGCAACAACGGACGCGCCTGCCTCCTTTGGCCAATCACTACACGACATTGCATGATGGCGGAGTCGGACAGGGGGACCGTGAAATCTTGCTCCTTCCACCCGGGCTGATTGTTTAGTCTGGAGAAAACTAAGAGAGGGAGAAGAAAAATATGGCCTCCTAATTGCTGGCAGGAAAAGCACGCAGAAACAACAGCCATAAAGCTGTGATTGCCCATGATCAATAAACAACGGAGAGGACAAGGATATGTGCTAATTGGGGCTAGACTTTTTAGCATGTAGCAGCTTCATCTTGGGTGGGCTCTTCTGCCGGGGTGGCATCTGCAACAGCATCGTCATCTCTGTGGGACGAGCAGGAGAACATGGAGTCCGCTGACCACTGATGCCAAGACGATGCAGAGATTGTTTGGATGCCACCGCATGACACTTCACTTTGTCTCTTGGTGTGAACTGTGAGAGCGCTATTTTGAATATGCTAACGAACGCAGCTAAAGGATTCCTGTCCACTCACCCGACAGCTCCTCACCTTCTCCGGGAGATTGGGGTTCATAATTTGACCAGCATAAAAGTCTTGCATGCCCGATAGAGGAGGGCTCATTAACTTAATGCATGACCTTTTCGTGACCTCTAAGCTCTTTTTTGCATAAAGGTTGCTGAATTTGGAAGGTGAGTCTTGACGGAATGAATGTATCGGATGTTGCAGAGTCACCGCGCCAGAATAGGAACATAGGCCGAGGCGACACTGGCAACCCGGATTTGGCTTCCATGCACGCATACATGCGTGCCAGTCCAGTACACTAATGGGTCCTTGTTTCATGCATGGCAGTCTTACCATCTGGCTGTTCGTGACCACTTGATTGCTAATGGCTCTCGCTCGATATGATGAGCACGATGAGGCCTTTGTCAAGCCCCTCGTATCATCAACGGCAAAATGTTGTGCAAACCCTTGTACTGCGTTGTTTACGTACAATGATTCTCTTCGTGTTTTTGGTGTACGCAGCAGTCATAAAACCGACGGAGGAGGCAAACCAGAAATATGCGGCGGTGGCGGCGGCCGCGGCGTTTTCCCCTTACCTTTGTGCGCTGGGGTCATTTAAGAGGCACTGGAAAACGTCTGTACTGACGGGTGTAGCGTAGTATATACATACGTACGTACATCAAGATTATCACTATGGCCAAACAACTAATGGTTACACCGTTGTAACATGAAGGGAAAAGGAAGCAGGCCGCAGTTAGAAAAAAAAAGAAGAAAAGAAGCATTTATGCAAGCTCCTCTCCACACAAGAACACGCGAAGAACAGATTTGAGTGTTCTGAAGAAATGCATGTATAGATTTGAAGCATAGATCGAGAGAAAGAGAGAGAGGGGGGGGATCTTCTAAGCCCAAAGTCAACAAGCTTGGTATATGCATGTCTTGAGGTCTCAAAATAGAAGTTGATCGAGAGTTGCTGTTGAGAAAGGGAGCTGACACACACGCACGCTCAGGCTTTCTTTGCCATCGCCTTTGAATGAGTCTCTCTCGCAGTGTAGCTTTAACCTCCATCCACCAACCTCTTCTCAGACCAAAAGAGAGCAGAGAGCATCGTCATCATCCGTCCCAGCTGCTTCTTTGAGCGCACTATGTGACACACAAATGCATAACAGTCGGCCAATAACTTCCCTACAATGAGACAAATAGTGAAGAAAGACTTTTCTGGGGGGGAGGAAGGAGGAGGAAAACTGAGAAAAAGTAACTAGAACAATTGCTATTCGTGTCAGTTCTTCTTTTGTCTGACTCTCTTTTTCTTTTGTTTGCTACGTACTCTCTTCTTCCCTCCCTTGGAAGGAAAAACCTATATCACGGAGGCTTGAACAGACTGATCTCCCACTGTATGAGATTTTAATGCGGATGTAGATTGGAGATATTCTTCTTCAGCAACAGAAAGCTACAAAAGGAAGGATGAAGAATGGAGCCAACTGTGGAGCAACTTGCACACTGAATATAGGCAACTCACTTTTGCCAGTCAGCCAGAGAGAGAAAGGACATTGTTTGGTAATTGTAATTGGATTTTTTTCCCCCGATTATCGTCTCTGGCCATCTTGTGTTTGCTGTTGGTGGTCAAAACTCGCTACTCGGTAGCAGCGGGAGGCGTCTGTTTCGCCGCACGCACAATGTGCACAACAAATGTGCACCCGATTTACAATAACCACTTTTGACGGAGTGCATCCGAGTCTTCTCCAGAGCTTGGAAGCTGCAGCACTTGAGGGAAGAATATCTATAAAAAAGGAGTGAGAGGAACAACAATGTAATTGACACTGCCGCAGATATTTAAACAAGCTGTCTGTAGATCTGACTCCCAGATTTCGCGTGCTCCACCGCGGCCATTACCACTTAGGGGTCAATTTACTACTGCTGTGTTGTGCGTACACAGCAGAGACTTTTTCTTGTTCGTCCAGTCATTTTCACAGCAAGAAGTTGCTGCTGCTGCACTCTGAATAATGCAACCAGCAGCAGCAACAGCAACAACACAGCTGCTCCTTCGGGAGGAGCCAGATTGCATCTCTCTAGTGTGGTGATCAGAATCTCCTCTTTTTCCCTTCTCGAGTCAACAGGATTAGTGTCAGATCCTCGCCCTCCTCCTCTGTGACGACACTTTGGACAAAAGGCAAAAGCTCTGAGTGAAAAATCCATCCCCTGAGATGCCTATCGAACATACAGTGGAAAAAAAGTCACTCTTTCTTTCTTTCTTTCTTTCTTTCTCGCTCTCCCATAATGCACATGCACAAGTTGTGCTTTTTAAAGGCGGGCAAGATTAATTATACATCAAGTTTAGAACGTCGCACATACGTTGAGGTGTGTGACGCTTGTTACGCCACTGTTCAAAGATACTTCATTTCCTAGAAGTTTAATTTAGGCGCTGTTTGTGCCTGATTTTTATCAACACGGCGCTACATATGTTAGCTTACACGATAACAGCTGGAGTTGCGCTTTATTATTGTACTTACACGCGAATTTGGTAGACACGCATACATTCCCTCGTGCAATTACTCAGGCAAGTTTTACGCAGTCGTGAATCCGCGTTATTGTTGCAAAGGCCGAGGAATTAGCATCGTGAACGAAATTGCGTGCGACAATTGTGGGCGGCTTCTGCGGTCTCCCCACAATCGTGTGGTTTTGATTTATTAATTGATGAGCGTTAAGAGTCGATGCAGGCTTCACCTCTGCAGCCGCCCTCCGAGAAAACCCCCAAGTGGAGCGATTTTTTTTTCTAAAGCAGCCCCCGCTGTGGCCTCCTCGGCTATTGGCTCAACTTCTTTTTACTCCTCGTCCCTAGAGAGACTGGTTTTTCCCTCCTTTATATTGTGCAGCATCAATGGCAGTGTGACAGTGATTGACATCTTTTGAGACTTGTTGTGAACAAACGTGAGGAAAAAGTCCGCATGAACAATGCGACACGCACAAAAAGGCATTTTTAACTGCTAAGTGAGCATTTTTTAAAGGCTTGTTCGTCGTCTCGAACCCCCTTTTTGGACCTGGAGCAGGAGCGACAGCGACTTTTTTTTTATTTTGAAGAGAAGGGAAAAAAATGTTTCCGCTAGCTCCAAATTCCATTCTCACATTGATCGCTGTCCAATAGTATTGCTGGCGAGCAAACAAACCATTTGACCCACTGAGCCCCTGTCTGCCTGCATGCTGTGAATAAACATAATGGCTTTTTTGTCCGACGTGACGTGCTGTGAAATCCTCCAAATTGTGTCGTCTCCCTCCTCAAAAAGTTGGGCACAATCACGACGAGGAGAACATTCCGCAAAGATTCTTTTACCTCCTCGGTGTTGACACTGCGTTTTGATCAATTTTCGCCCAGATTTCGAGTGCCCGCGCAAATCGATTAGCTGCGGTATGACGGTGGTAGCGGATAAACAGCTTATTTAGCAGCATCTCCTCACAGATGGTTCCAGGGTGGAGGGGGGACTGCTTTCATTAATGCCCGGAGCTGTTGTCGTGTGTGTGTCTGTGTGTGTGTGTGTGGAGGGAGCCAACGATAAGAGCTTAATCTCTTGACTCCTCCCTCCCGCCCAACATTGATTGCATGAGGCATGGGATGGATGGCCAAATAGATTGCCAAAAAGAGAATCATCCCCCCCCCCTTCTCTCTTCTCCCCTCCCATTTTGGCCCCCATCTCCTCCAGCTGCCAGCAGCCAAGTGCTTTTGCCTCATGGGGAACCCGGGGGTTCCCTTTTCAATCCGGCAAAACAAAGCATCCGTGCTGAATCACTTATCAACGGTGTACGTATGTGTCCATGTACTGCGATGCTGCGCGTATGCACGTACCGACTGGGTGGATAAGTGCGCTCGTGTGACATGGCCACGTATGTGTGGCGCACGCAGCCGCGCAGCGCAGCGTATAGCATGCATGCACTGTGTTTGGGGCGCATATGTGCAGTAATTCGGACTGATTAGCACGTACACATTTGGTGCAAAGTATGTCACGTCCTGGCGGGAGGACAACTTGAGTGAGTGCGAATTCCGATCGAAACTACGTTGGTTCTCGTAGAGAGCTACTACTGCATTGGAAAAAAAGAAAAAAATCATCCTTATAGGGCGTAGGGAGTGTATTCTTATAGACAGCACTTCCATGCATGGGATTCTTAAAGACACGACTGTTATGGAGAGCTTCCATTTTACCCTCATCCTTCCTGTGATAAAGCACACACCTTAAAAGATGAATCGCCGGCCTCAGTTATGATGTGTAACACTTAGACGTGCGGTGAACAACATGTACACGGCGGCGGTGGCGGTGGCGTCGTCGTCGTCGCCGGCGTCGTCGCACACACCGTCGAGTGACAAAGTATGACCATTTAGCTTTATGGAGGGGGTTCCTCTGCTGACAAAGAGAAAGCTTGGATTGGCGGAAGCTCCTCCCTCCCCTCCGTTGCCAGATCTGAGCGCATCTGCCTTTATTTCTGCTGGGCTAATCCTCTCTCTCGATATATGATAATGTGATGCCGAATTTCAGATTACGAGGAAAAGGACGCGCAAAAGGAGCGAGCGACAGATATACGTTAAATCTGATTCATGTAACGTGCGGCTTTTAGTGGTGGTAAATCAGAGAGACGCCACCCAATGAATTTCCGATGTTATGAGCCTCTTCTCAGCTCTCCTTCTACGCCGAGCTGGACAGGAGAGAAATATCTTTTATGCAAATTCAAGCATGTACTTCAATTAAGCTTGTCTTGCCAGCAATCGTCGACTGAACGACGCAGACGTGGGCAACTCCAGCATCCACTCCCTCCCCAGGTAGATTGTACCAAGTGTCACTCAAGCGCGCCCAAAGAAAATTGTGCGCAGTGTGGACGTTCTCTGCCTTGTCAGATCTGTCCGAAGCTTGATATCCATTTCTGCTCTGCGCGCGGTCTTAGATTAGCATTGAGGGAAAAACCTCCACTCGTAGTAGTGACAAGAGCATTTTAATGCGAGCACGCCAAGTATTAATGCATCTAGGAGAAGGGTTTTTTTTTTTCACTCTCCTCCAAGGCTCTGAAAGTAACAGAACTGATGGGGCTCTAAAAGTGCCTGCTCCGAAACCAGCTCGTGTATCTACACAGTCGTATGCATCTATAAATGTTGTTTGTCGCCCTCTGTGTGTGTGTAGCCAACGAGCTCGACCGCCGCACATTATTTTATCAGGTCTGAGCATCTAAATGTTCCTCTCGCTCTCTCTCGCGCGTCCCATTTCCCGACGGGGGGTACCCGATTCATTCTCGCGCCGGTTCCATCTTTTTTTCTGGACCCCCTTTGCGAGTGAAAACGCTCTCGTACTCGTCGGGGAACACCTGTCAGATAGTTTTTTTTTTCAACCAGAGCCTCCTATGTATATGAATCCTGCCTCCAATTGGTGTTTTCACTTAGTGGAAGCCACGAATTCAGTTCTTTTTTCCCCCCTCTCTCTCTCTCTCTTTGCCTGCCATATAATCAAAATGATACGAGGGGAGGGATGGAGCAGGCTAGAATGACCGCAATCAAGCTTAAGCCCCACCTCTCCTTGCTGACTGAGCTCATCCTTTTGACGTGTGGCTTCCACCTCCCCTTTGTGCGGGTAAAGAGACCGTGAAAAAAGGTGTCAGAGGTGCAGCGTCATAAAAGCGCCCCTGCCTGGTCTGCCCTGGCCAGCCAATAAAATGCCGCAGAGTGAGAGAGGCAGACTCGAGAAAGGGCCAACGAGCGTTATCTTTTCATTTTCGGTATGACTCTGGGATTTTTTTTACACTCGCTTTTACTCCTCCTGTTCTCTTTCGACCCCACGATTTGGCTTGAAAAGGCACTTTCAGACTATTCGTGACTCTTCTTATTCCACAGGGGGGAAATGCATTTACAATGGTTGGCTTGGTTACCTCTCCGCCTAGGTAGAAAGGCAGTAACTACCTCTGCATGCTAGGGTAGAATCAAAAGAGACCTCCCCGAAAAAAAAAGCCGAATAGTAATTGCTTTCGAGGCCATTGTCGCCAGGTTCGGGACCGAATCAATTATCCCTCATAATCCCAACGGAAAATCGCAAAAAAGACAATGGCTTTTGCCGCCGACAGACACAAAGACAACAGTCGTCAAGTCAGGGCTTTTTGTCGGCAAAAGGATCCCAGGTGAACAGATACTGGAATGTAAAATACACGTAATGGAGAGTCAGACAGAGGGAATATTTGATAGTCGCCTTCCACTCATTTAGTGGCCTCGGAGAGTGAGAAGGACCGCTGGAAAAAGAAGAAAAAAACCCCAGCACGCAGTGTGTGACGCAAAGATCTTTGTGGGTCCATGCAAAGTCTTGCTTTAGCCGCCATGATTAGGGGGCAATGATGTTTCTCCAGCCGGCCCCTTTTCTTTGGTGAGGTTTTTCGTCGATTGGACTCCAGGGATTGGGCAATTACCAGGACGGTGTTGATTGTTTCACTATTCAATGGCCGCCGGCGGCCTGACTTGAGCCGGGCAAACATTGCCCAAGGCCACAAACTCGATCATTATGTATGCCAAAGATTAAGAGGATATGCGCATTGATGACGGAGAAGAGAAGCCTCGGTTAAAGTGCTGCCATTTGCATTTCGCCATTGTGTGGAAATGTGGAGAGTGAATTATCGCTCTTAACATTTTCTCTCCCCGCAGTGAGTGAGTGAGGCTGCGTTAAGCCATGAAATCAGGACCTCGTCAAATAAGGCAGTCGCACACGCACCAACAATGGGACGGACTAGACCAATCGCTGAACTGTTCTTCTTCCTAGCATGTCAGACCTCCCCTCCGACCTTTCACCACTTGATGATGATCATCCACAGCCACTTAGAAAACTATTTGGACGAGAATCATTTCTCAGACCCTTTGTTTCGCCCCGACCCAAAGAATCCCGTCGACCTGTGAGGCCTGCCTCTCTCTAACCAGAGTTGCCACGATCGGCAACTACCTGACGGCTCAGAGCTGCCACCCGGTCGGTGTCTTATGGTGTGAACCTCAACTTCTTCTCTGTCTCTCCAGGCTCCTACCTGCCCTCCCCTCCCCGCCAGCAAAGAAATTATGATTGATTGCCAATGAAAATGTGTTTTGACACCGTCACAGCCGTAAATGGAACCGACTTGAACGATTCCGCTCTCTGCACACGCCTCTTTTTTGCATTAATATTCTTCCCCCCGATGATTGGCGAGACGTCAGTGCGGAAAATCGCAGTCCATTTTCGTGTCTTCCGCAGCCAATACTTCTTCTCTGGTCGGACATAATTCAGGGTTGGAGGAAGGAGAGCGATATCAGTTGGAGAGATCTCTTTCTGTGGCCCACCGAGACGACATCATCGGCGTTGCAGCGGGAGCGAGAGAAGTGAAATGTCAGACTTGTGTGTCACAGTATTAAAAGTGGTACCTTCCGTAACTTCTCCTCGCTCTGTCGGTCGCATGTTCGAACAACCGTGTCTGACCGAGCAGGGTCTGAGTTGCTCGGCAAACCTCCCGCCGAGCGCTGTTTGTCCCTTCACGCTGGGTTTGTTGAACCAACTGCACCAGGAAGAGCAAATCTCGTTCTCATATGGTGAACGCATCAGTGATTCGATATGGAAGATGAGGACGATGATGACGGCAGCCTCATGTATACATACGCACATAATCGCAATGTGCGTATATCGGCAACCAGAGCCACTGTGTGAAATATGGTACGCCCGGGGTTCGCAAATTGAGGGCAGCCATTACGACAGCGTTATACGTATGTCCTTATGTCCCGACGTGGACTGCATACGCATGCACATGTGGATCTGCAGCACGGCGTAGTGACGTGATCGACGGCGGCAGCAGCGGCGATGGCGGCGGCGGCGGCGGTGGCGGTGGCGCTGCCGTCGACGTCGTGTCGGGTAAAGCTGAACAGAAAGAGGGAGGAGGAAGACGGCAGTCTGGCTCTCTTAGATTCCCACACAGCGAGCCAAGTAATATGGTTTTCTCCCCTCATTCTTCTTTGCTCAGTCACCCCTACTCTCCCCAGTGATTTTCTCCATAATTTCATTCCAGAGGAGAAGGAGGAGGACTCCCCCTCCTTCTTCTCCTAAGTACAGGGTGCCCTGAAAGTGTCCTAGTTCCTTTCCCGGGAAATCATTTGTCTACGAGTGCTCACACATGGTCACCCTGTATCAGTGTTGGTTTTACGGCACATCACATAGTGAGCACATTTCCTCTTGTCTGGACCGTTACTCACGAGGGAGGGGTCAGACTTTTGAGCTTTACCCTTCTCTCGAGGCACAAAGAAGTAATTCCTGCAGATGAAAAAAAGGGAGAGGCCATTGTCATAGGTACTACAATAGGAAAAAAAAGGAGTCTTATTGGAATCGAACAGGGCAGGGAATTTCCAGCAAATATTGTATCAAGGCAGCTGGCAAGGTCATTCCCGCACGGTGCTGTTTGCTGGAGAAACATCTTTATCACTGATTTATTTTCTTTCCACCCCTGCCTCCCCTTCCCTTCCCAGGTACCCCCCCCCTTGTCAGGTAAGCTCATCATTGTCTCTAGCAATCAGTAGCTCTTCGTCTCCAGTTTGTCGCGTGAAACTGCAGCTCTGCTCGCGCTACAAAAGTCTCACATGCAAAACAACAGATCTCAATTCATCATGTTCAACTGCTCCCTCAGCGCCGGGCGCCGCCAGAGCCGTCGTTTCCAATGAGCGCGTGAGAAGATAAGTAGCAGACACAATCTCAGTTGTGCAAAGAGAAGAAGAGAAGCGATCGCATTTCATTCTCAAACAATAGTTAACCTTTGGCTGCCGCCGCTGTTCTTCTTCTTCCTCCTCCCCTGCTTACCTCATCATCGCCAACTAATATTATTCTAGAGCAATACGATCTCTCTCTGTGTGTGTGCGGACTGAGCTATTTAGGGAAAGCGCAGAGGAAGAGATCGTATATTTTTGGAACGTTCCACTGTCAATATAAACGCCGATCAGTTGCAGCAGTTACACGATCAATTGACCAAGCGTGACAGAGGCGGATTTTTTTGTTATTCCTCGGACGGGCTGAAATTCAAGGTTGACAACACATGCACCCCTTTTTCATTCTTCTTCGCTTCCCTTTATCGATATGAGCGCAGCTTGTTATTAACTTTTTTCTAAGCCTCCCCCCCTTTCCCCACCTCCTCGTCTTCTTCTTCCGCGAGATCGTGCACGTCAGAGCCTGGGTGTGTCGAGTCTTCTCCCGCTTTACCCGACACGAGATCTCCTCTCCCGAATCCATTTCTGCAAAACCTCGCAGTCAATCTCATGATTCCATTAAACATTAGCTGCACCTTGTATCGTACGAGGTGGAAAAAAAAGAGGGACGCTTTTAATCCTCCGTCTGTCGTCATGTGCTTCTGAATCACACTGTAGCTCACGCGCAAGCTCTGACTAATGTTTTTCTTTGGTGTATGAGAAAGAGAGAAAAGTGTGAAGGGCGATTCCCTCCCCTCCTCTCTTCATCTCCTTTTGTCACCTCCAGGGGAGTCAAAACGTGTTATTGATACATTGAGCAGCAGCCAAGATGAGGTCATTGTTGTTCCAGAGCAAAAAAGAAAAGAAAAAAAAATCCGCCTACACGATGACAAAAAGGCCGATGCAAATTGGCCGCAGCCTCTGCCTGACACACGGAATGAGGGATGTCACTGATGATGACCATGATTGCGACGCTGAGGATCATGAATGGAGTGAGGGAGAAGACGCCAATGAATGGCAGGAGCTGGAGGAGAAAAATGTTCCAGAAGCTCCTCATTACGTGCGTGGAAAAACAAGACGACGAAAATTGCACTTCTTTGACCGCGTGCAGTATAATTTGGTGGTCCCTCCTCCGCCTCCCTGATTGAAAAGTCCGGGCTGAACTTGATTTGTATTGACAAGGGAGGAGAGAGGCCAATTATGTCCGCTCTTATCGTTCATTGAAAGAAATTACACGGACGGAGAGAAATAATGTTGAAAAGGCTAGCGTGCAATTTCCTTCATTGAGAAGAGGGACTCACATGTGTGCATGCATACGTCAAGAAATAGGAAACTTCCTTTGGAAATGATCTCTTTTTTTCTCAGGCCTTTCAACGTCGATTCTTGTACATTGCGGACTGATCAAGCCTGACGGTTAAATAATAGGCCTCGTTCCTCTTCCCCTTTTCCTCATTGCCTCACGTTCCCACAATTTTGTCGCGACAAAACACAAGCCGCAGTGTAAGGAAAAAAAAAAGTTTCCTTCATCCTGGCGATTTCTTGCTCAACCGCACCGCAAGATCTTTCTTTGCCTCTGTTCTAGGTGCCAAGTAATAAGGACGTAGTAAAATATGGTATTACAGTACACTCGTTCAGTGGTCTGGCAGGAGAAGATGTCGTGGAGCAGGTCTGCTTCAGTTGGAAACGTTATCCAATCCGACGTGCGCAAGCAATGAGCCTTCTGTCACTTCCCCGAATGCATTTTTCCCGACTCAAACAGTACCGTATGTGTGTGTATCTACAGTTGGTTCTCTCTCTCTCTCTCTCTCCTAGTGGCACCTGGTCTGTCACCAGTGCATTGTGACTGATTAACGAGGCAGATAGCTGGCAGGGGAGCAGAAACCCGGAGCCAGTATCCAGCAGAGAGCGGGGGTGGGTGGGAGAGAGAGAGAGAGGAAGGAAGGAAAGAAAGAAAGAGAGAGAGAGAGAGAGAGAGAGGGTGGCGTCGCCAACAAAAACTCAAATGATTATTACTGGTAGAACACAAAAGCCAAATCAGGCTTCTCTCCTATTGGTTGCCAGGGTCGGTCAGGCCAACAACAGCAACAAAACGTGACAGATACTTTGCATCACTTCCTCCCCACCAGCTGTACACTCTCACCCCCGAGCACACGCACTGCGTGATCCATGAATTCTTGTAAAAGTGTCAAATGAGCTCCTTCCCCAACGGTCATCTTGTCTCCAAAAAAGATGCCGTCGTCTTCCTCGCCTTTTCCGGTCAGTGTTTCTCTCACTTAGCCACGCTTCAGTCACTTCCCGGCATTTCTGGGTGGACAGACGTATGATGGAATGCTCTCAGCACGTGCGACGTCGCCCAGGCTAATTGACTGGCTGGAAAAATGTTTTGGCTTCTTTCTCCACATCCATCCATCCAACTGCTGTCCAAAGTGGGTAAACTGCAGAGTCAATTTATAAGTTCCTCCAACGTCTCCTTTTTCCAAAAAGTCGTGTTTGCCGCTACTTCCTCCTCAGCCTCCCCGCCAGCTCTTATTTGGATTATACCGTCGCCTCCCCGGAGACCACTGGTGCTTGAAGTAAAATATCAATTGATAAGCCGTATGTGGTGCTCGCCGCTGAGAGCTTTTTTTGAGGAGCCCATAAAAGCTCGGGGGTCTCAGGAGGAATAGCAATACTCATTCAACTCTACCCCCTCTGTTTGCGTTGTTAGTTAATCCAGTGCTTTTCTTCTTCTTCTTCTTCTTCTTCGTCGTCGTCGTCTTCCCCAGCCTCACCGAAATTGGTTTCGACTTGTCAATTCACCCTGATAAATGGACTCAATATTATTGCTCCGTATGCTGCTGTTGTTTTTAACTCCCTCCCCCCCTTCTCTCCCACGAAAAAGCCTTACATCATCTCTCTCTGAGAAGTCAAACAATTCGGCGGCGGCTGAGGCTACCGCGGCGGCTGCCGCGGCAGCAGCCGCAAGTGCTCTTATGGTTATGTGTACGCAATCTCTGTGTTCCCAGGGAACAGCTCCACTATGCCCTTGGGAGGAGCGAATTGAGATTATGGAGCGTGAAAGATTGGAGAAATGTGTGATTGTTGAGTCTTTGCCGAGGGGGGGGGCGGAGGGGGCAAAAGCAGGCGGCTTTAAAAGGGCAAATGTCAGCAATTTAAAAGCACACCAGAAATCCCCGGATCGAGTTGCGCACAGAAAATGAGTCATCAATAGTAAAAATAGGGAGGAGTTTTTTCGTCTTGTTTGTGTTGCCAAAAAGTTGTACAATTTTTTCGCATCTTTTTCACCGCTGGAGTGAGGGCCTGCCTGCACGTGTGTGTCTGTGCGTATGTACTGTACGACCTGACACCGTAGTACGTAGTGTGAGTACGAGAATGGGGAGAAAAATGACCTTTAGCGCATGGAGGCGACTGACATACTTTTCTATCTGTCTCCCTCCTCCTCCTCCTCGTAGTCGTCGTCGTCGTCCTCCTCCTCGGTCACTTCCTCTCCTAGTTCGTTAGCATCAGCGGACGGAAGTGCTAACTTCATTTATGTAGCTACTAAGCAGACAAGTGTCGTCAAACATGGCCACGGGGGGGGGGAGGAAAGGATAGATTGAGAGAAAGTGGGATAACATTTGAAATCCTCAGATACAGAAGCCAAAAAAATCTCGTTACAGAATCTCATATGACCATATGCGTATGGGACACATGTGTGAAGCTCGTCCCTAAGATTTCTTTTTAAGAGGACCAACACCAGATCTGCTAAATAATATCAGCTATTATAAAGTCGTGAGAAGGAGGAACGAGGTAGAGTCTCCTTACGTCGTCTCGCTGGCTCCATTATGGGTTAATTGGACCGAGCCTAATCGGCTTTCGTCGCCCCTAAATCGTGTGGCGGCGTAAAAAGTGAATCGTCATCATTACGATGATCGTCAGTCGATTTGGAGAGCAACAGCTCGTTATTGTACGACGACGCGATCTTATTTCACAACTTGTAATGGCAGCATTTAAGCTACTCTGGCTGCAAACGAGTTTTCGGAGACTTTATTGCTTATAATGTGCTGCAGATTTCAATCCCTGGAATGTCTATAAGCTTGAAAAAACACCGCTCTTTTTCTGGAAAGTAGCAACTTCTCGCCGTACATAGAATGTGTGAGCTGCTTATAAATGATGATTCGATCATTTTTCAGGAACTTGTCTAGCCAGGAAAGACTTGTCAAAATAGCATTTCTTTTGGGGCGCTATCCAGGGTAAGAAAGTGCTAGTTAGCCCATCTCTCTTGTCGGGGGCACCGTGATGAAGCGACTTTCCACGCAGGAAAACAAGGCCAGGAGTGCACACACCATGTTTGTTCAGCCCCTCTATGTCCTCAGATCGTCGTCGTCGTCTGCAGTCCAACAGCAGCAGCAACAACAGCAGCCTTTGCTTGTTCGTGCGATGTTGTTAGGCTTTTGGAATCTGACGGACCCCAAAGAAACTCGAAGGGTAACAAATTTGTCCTCCCCCCCCCCCCCTAAGAAGAGGTTTTACTGCGAGCAGACACAAAAGCACGCAGGGCCCAAGATGTTTTAGTGCTGGTCGACGGCAGCAGTAGCAGAGCTCGACTTGTAATGAATGCTCACTCACAGCTATTTATCCACCCCACAAAAGAGGAGTTTTGACTCCTTGTAGCTACAGACTCAAAAACGTGCTCGTGTGTGCGAGTGCAGCGCTCATCTACTAAGGGGGGATGAATGGATGGGTCTCTCCATCTTCTCTGAGCCACAGAGAAAAAGAGATATCGACGAGGACCCCACAGGAAGAGGAGAGGATGAAAAACAGATTCAGACAGAGGAGATGGCAGAAGAGACACATTTTGGCTGTTGGGGCCACCACCAAACTGTTCAGGAGCTTGGTTGGCTACAACGTTGCTTTGCAGTTTAATCACGTCCCGCCTACACACCTTTTCTCTTTTTCGATCATGACAAGTATCGCAGAGTCCGACTCTCTCACACTTGACTGCCTCTGACATATTTTCTTAGTCCTCACACGTACGCTCTGTCTCTCTACAAAGTGAGTCAAACAAATTGTAAGCGAAGTCAGCGATTCATTCAAATTCCACGTAGATATCATGGCGACGACGTCGTAAAGACGTCACGGGTGTGCGTCCTCGACGGACCCCGAGGAGTTGTCGTGCCTTACAGTACACGACCATCCACACCTGTAGTTATACCTCGTAGCACTGCAATGCGGTTACACATACCAAGATATCTGAAATGGATTCCACTACGGGCAAGAACTCGCTGCTTCCACAGGACCGAGCGAGTGAGACCAGCCAGATACTTTGGTACCCACACAGGCGCTCACCATCACTACGACGTTTGTTTTCTCGCGGTGAGAGATAAATTGAGGTCCGCGGTCTCCCAGACACCTCTATCATTTCTTGGGCGTTTGCTCGTCTCCTGCGATCGGCGGATACGATAATTCACAACTCCAAACAAGACAATCCAATGTCCGTATGCAGTGGAACCTACGTGAAGTAGCTCAATTTCGTCCGCACACCCACCCACAGCTCCGTACACACGCACACACATGTACTTAGGTACTGTTAGTGTTGCACCTTGTACGTACAACACACACGCACACACACACGTGTGTGAGCCAGAGGTAGTACGGCCACGCAGGCATCGCCGTCAAGAAAAAGGAGGAGAGAGAGTGGAAAACCATGATGGATGATGACCTTTCTGTGAAAGGAAACAGCAGCAGCAGCAACCCAGACACTGACTCGAGTTTGTTGTGATCGGAGACAATGTTTTTGACAAGGCAAATCAAACCAAGAGGAGCACACCCAAACAGACCCATCTATCTTTTTCAGTGCAGGGACGATCACACTTGTGCAACCGAAAGAAGCGATGCAATATCCATCTCTACAACCTTTCCGTCCTTTGTCGACTTTTGCGCAGAACTTTTCTGCCAAAAAGATGCGCGGAGAAACACCTGCCATAAATAAGCAGAAAGGATTGTTTCACTAATTGGATTAGTTTTTGCAAAATGATGCAGAAAAACAAGGTAATGCGATCGAGATGGATGAATGCAGCATTTACCACTCGTCAATAGTGACTCAGATTAAACAGACACCTGTTGTAAACGAAACAAGAGCGTTTTAGCCAAGTGCATGAGTGGAACATCTGCCTCCATGCCCGACGCGCACACACGGGGGGGTGGGAGCAGTTTTCGGGGTGCCAAAAGCGTTGACCTAATCCCAGAGACCCCGAGAAGCTGTGCACGACGGGCGGGGTTTCTGGTTACTGGATTTCTTCCAAGGCAATTAAATCTTATTGGTTTTTCAAAGCAACCGGGACTGTAATTTCCCCCCGGACTGCGGTCACCAGGGTGTCATTAACAATGTCACGTTCAAGTGTTCAGGCTCCTGCTGCGATAACTGATGTTTTCTCGGGCTTAAATTTTCTGGGGGAAAAAAGGCACTCGGTTTACTTTGGTGATTCTGTCTAGCTTTCTGTATTAGTGAGTGGTCTAATGAGGTAAAAGATGACTAAAGAAAAACACCCAGTTAGTTCATTCGGACTGAAAAAAGCACAGTCGACTTTTAGTTTGTCCCACCTAAATGCGACTTAAGCCTGTCCTGTGAGTGAGTGTGATGCCGTCTCACCAAATCCGTCGCCGCCGACTCCTCCCCTGCCCGAAACCGCCCCAAAAGCCCTAATGACTCTCCTTGTTTCAACAAACGATTAGTCAGGAAAAAACCTATGCAAAGCAAAGGACGGGTGAGCCTCAAAGTTTAGACACGTCGAGGCCGTTGCCAACGTCATCACGACACAACCGCGTGTCCGCAGTCTCTTGAATTGTCGGCACCTCATGCCCCACTGCTGACAAAAGGTCCCGAGCGCATTTTGTGCGGCGCTGACGATCCCGGAGAAGTCGTACGGTCAAAGTAAATTATTCGCGAGAAAAACACTTTTCCCCAGGCTATACCTGGGGATACTTAACCCAACGAGTATCTTCTTGTCTGACTGTCCCGGCGATCTTTTAAGCGATTTGTGATTTCGGCGGCGACGGCGGCGATTGTTTTGTCTGCTGACTTCACTGCAGGCGTAGACGACGTCGACGTCGACGACGACGGCGGCGACGACGACGACGGCGAAGCAGCAACCGCTGCTTTGAGGGGGGAGAATTTGTTGCAACAAGTCGTTGTTTCCACTGGGTGGTGCTCTGCTCATTTTCATACAAGAGTCCAACGGAGACATTCAGTGCAGCGGATAAGGAGCTTGGTGGAGCTGGTGGGTGCGACAAAAGAGTGTGGTCGTATCGATAAATCTGAGAGAAATGCTCCAGTTTTGTCCGCTGGTCACCCTGGACGACATGAGAATGGTGAGTCAGTTGCCTTCTTCTTCTTCAATGCGATTAAGTTGGTTTATGTGCTCGCCCCGGGTGACACCTTTCTCGGGCACATAATTCTCATGTCAATCGGGAGAAAAACCAACAGACGACGTGCTCAGACGTTCTGACCACCCGCCCGGAGAGACCCCGGGGTCGCTGCAGAGGAATGAGGCTCCCCGGGGGTGAAGCCTCATGTGGGGACCAACAATTCCAATGGGTCGGACTCACACAGGGGAGAAGAAACACAACATAAGAGAAAGAGGAATGCCCAGTGTGATTTGGCATAAAATACATCGTGGATGGGTACGAGAAAGTGATGGATTGAAGCATGAGGAAGAGAGATACGATATGCAGCGGCCAAAGCATGAGTGAGTCTCTCTCACTCTCTGTCTGGGCTTCATTCATCAAAGAACACAAGTCGAGGCTCCATTTCTTCATCGCTCCCACACAAGCTTTTTCTTCCCACCTTAGGCGATATCGGAATTCCCGCGGGGGGGGGGGGGGGGGGGGGGGGGGGGGGGGGGGGGGGGGGGGGGGGGGGGGGGGGGGGGGGGGGGGGGGGGGGGGGGGGGGGGGGGGGGGGGGGGGGGGGGGGG
>JAAUXU010082406.1_pt1 | contig 29073 bp, 37 predicted proteins | sample 7278151 | NCBI WGS metagenome assembly JAAUXU01 (sample SAMN14350113, study PRJNA611818) | marine sediment metagenome | isolation source: surface marine sediment (1.8m) | place: French Polynesia: Moorea | collected 2018-08
CCCCAACCCCCCACCCCCCCCCCCCCCCCCCCCCCCCCCCCCCCCCCCCCCCCCCCCCCGGCGGCGCGCCCCGGGTGGCGCGGCCATGGTCTGAGAGGCAGACCTACACACACACACACAGACGTACATACGAGGACTCTGCTTTATACATGAAGAAAGATTACCATATTCATTCCCCTAAATGTATCCTCCAGCAGAAGTAAAGTTGAAATAAAGAGTTCACTGTCTTTTTAGCTCTTACCAAGAAGTAGTCATGCAGTCCACATCCAAGAGTGAAGGCTGGGTCAACCAGAAGAAATTAGCAGCCCCTGACCCGGCCGTAAGACCCCAGTGAAGATCACGTGTCTCCTACTGGCCAGGGCCGAAAGGCGGAACGTTCCTTTTTGCTTTCGCCCAACCTCTACTCCAGGCTCGTGGACAGGGGAGGCGGCGACAAAAAGAGGACGGAGGGGGGAGGGAGGGAGGGAGGGAGGATATCGTTTCTCCTGGCTCTGGCACACTCTGACTGGATGAGCATGGTCGCTGGTCGTGACGACGATCTACTTTATTATAATACTTATAATATAGCTGAATTACTATCACACTTCTGATAAATGGCAAATGGCGACACAGCTGTGCTGGCCGGCCGCTGAGAGACCTTCGGGCTTTTTTTTTTCTTAGGGAGCGTCTACACGGGGAGGAATTTGCACCTTCCACTTCCTGGTCAAGAAGTGAAGCGGCTTCTTTATCGGCAACACGAGAAACGAGCGCTCATGACGGAATTCCAACCGGAAGAGGAGGCGCAAATTCCAGCACTCGGAGACCGACTGCGTGGTTGTCACAGTCCGTGAAATCTGTGCCGTTCGGCACGTCTGAGTTCTGGCTCAAGCCGATGATGCATATCTCACTCGACGACTTGTTCTGGCCTCGCCACTCTGCCCATGAGGAGGAGCATTCCGCTGTAGTAGTCCCAGACGAGGAAGACGAACGGGTGGTCCACCTCGAAGTAGTGCTCCCCGAACGTGCCCACCCGTTCCAGTGACGCCGACGTCGCCGCTGCGCCCCGAGCACCGGATTCGGTCACCTCGAGGACAGATCTGAAAGAGAGTCGGGCTCATAGCACCGCGAGATCTTTCATCCTCTCCTATTTTTATCCGGAACTTACTTGTGTGCGATAGATGACAGGAAGATGTTCTTGCTCGGCGTCATCAAGCGCAGATCCGACGTCTCCGGGTTGAACAGGTCGACGACACCCATTGTGTGAAGCGCATCCTCCACCCTAGCTTCGGAGGCCACTCGGAAGCGAGGGATCCGCACGTTCACCACACGATCCTGCGAGCACCATGCAGAGCAAGACGTTCTTAGAGACGGGGAGAGAGAGGGGGGAGGGGAGGAGCTTCTTGATGACTACCACCTACACCTACTTCTAGAGTGGAGAAGAGCATCTTGATGTTGTCCGAGGTCATGTTTGCCTCCAGCTGCTTGATGCCGTCCTGAGGGTGGTCTGGAAGCAACACGAACAACGAGATCCGCCTCTGCGTGAAGGGCAACTCGAGCACCCGGCATTCCAGTTCAGGGCTGTAGCCCGTTGGCAGCGTGAAGCGGCCGGACATCATGGGCACCTCCACCCTGAAAAGACTCGAGCTTTCAACAAGGAAAGTTTGGCGGAGAGAGTATGCATTTGCCAGAGAAAGAAGGACAAGTTCTGCATCCGGGTGTTACAGCAATGATGAGTTAATCATCGCTCCTGTGCCAAGGACAAGGGGGGCGCAAGGAGAGGAGGGAAGAACGACGCTTGCGCGCGCGCCTCTTACCTCCTGTTTCCAGGCAGAAAGAAGAGCCCCTTGTCGAAAGTGTCGTTGGGGTCGAAGGGGTTCATCCACTTGGCGTCCATGGCCAGGGCGTTGACGAGGATCAGCCTGGCGTCCTGGGGCGGCGGCGCGTCCAGCAGCTCCGGGATGAGTCCGTCGGTGACGTCGCCCACCCAATCGTTGATCACGCCCATGGTCTGGGTGGGGTCGGCGTTGCGGAAGTCCATCCGGTCGACGCGAGCGCGGTAGAACTGCGCCAGCGCCCGCTCGTACGGCGCTGAAAGAGGCGCGTCCACCGCCAGAAAGAGCGCATTGGCCTGACGTACCTTGCGCGAGTAGTACTTGTCGTCCCCGGCCAGCAGGTCGACTACCTGCTTGAACGCGTGGTGAACGGACACGTAGGAGATGTTGTCGAAGTGCAGCGCGGTGCGCAGCTGCGCGGAAGAGTCCGACGACGAGCTCGTGCCCAAAAAGAGCATCGCCAGTACGACGTTGACGCTGTATGGAGAACATGAGAGGTTCTCTTCTGGATCCAGGTCGGCTACCAGCGCCTTGTACAAGTCGAGTGAGAACTCGAAGTGCGCCCGCGAGAGCTTCTGGGCGGACGAGAAGGGGGAGTCCCTGTTGTCGTCGGTCGGCGTCGCCGGCCGAATCAGCAGCGTCAACGAGAAGACGACCAAGCAGCTTCTTCTCCCTGAGATCTGCATTGTTTATTATTGTCTCTTCGGCGCCGGACTGATGAAAAGGAGAATAACCCGGTCAAGAAGCGTCGCCGTCGCCGTCGCCGCCGTCGTGGCAGTGGCAGTGGCCGTCGTCGTCGTCGTCGTCGTCGTCGTCGCCGCTGCCGCTGCCGCTGCCGTCGGAAGAGAATCGTTCATGGGTTGACTTCTCCGCCATCGGCGGTTGGACGGGAGCGCAGTGGGCTGCCGCCACTGCGAGGAAAGCGCTACTGGCTGCTGCCGCCCTCGGACACGAGAGGAGTGTTTGGAGCCGTGAGCGCGTGCGTGCGGGGAGACACTTGGCGCCTCTTCTTGCACACTTGATGCAGGGTGAGCAAAGTTGATTCATAATGGCGCATCCACGGGTGACGTCATGTGGTGGCGGCAGACAGACCTCATCCCTGGCCCAGAGAGAGAGAGAGAGAGACACCTCTGCTCTGCCCAGTGACTCGACTTGGACGAGTCCAACTTGAGCACCGAGGTCTGGTGATCTCGGACAGAAATGTCTGGTTTCTTTTATTAGTACGATCTCTCACAGAGTGTCAAGTCCCAAAAAATGGAGTCAAAGTAGACGAAGAAATATGTGAAACTGTAACAAGTTCTAAACGAACCCCCTCCCCTTTGAGATAGTTAGTAGAGGCCGTCTGCTTGAGGTCGATTTCCCTTGTGCGCCCCCGATCCCCCCAACGCCACCGAGATGCCGACCTTTTCCTTGGCTCAACCTCGTGAGCGGTCCAGAGCTTCCCCCCCGGAGTCACCCGGGACCCCGGTGTCGACGTCGTCTCCACCAGGCAGGAGGAGACGCAGTCACAACGCCTGCATGAGTCTGGAGGAGGAGAGAGAGAGCTTTTTCTTCCCTCCCCACCCCACCTGTGCGATAATGGGGCTCCCTCCCCCCTCATTACCCTACTACTGCTACAAATCTTTAGTCGCCGATCGAACCGACGAAGATCGCTGGCTTCATCTCCTCTGAAGTAACTAGACTGCCAATTGTATTACAGGGTGGCTTAGAAAAGCTGTCTGGTCTGAGAGAGCGCGCAACTTTTGCAGTTCCGTCATCATTTTGTGGACCATTCTGTACTCTCTCTCTCTCTCTCTCTCGGTCGCTCCCTCGCCCGCTCTCTCGTGCACGCCGACAACGAGTACAGTAATGCTAACGACGACGACTGCGAGAAGAGGAGGCAGCTGCCAAACGACGATAATTAGGCTACTTTATACCACCTTAAGTCCCTCTCGGCGGGGCTGATGTGAAAGGAGATAAGAGACGAAAAACTGGCCGCGGCCGCCGCCGCCGCCGCAGTCAGGGATGACGACGGTGGCGGCGGATTAATTCAACTACTTGTAGAAACAACGGGCGATCATGAGAGTGCTAGTATCAAAATTTCCGTCTTCTGCTCCCTCTCCTCGTAAAAACCTGCCCAATGATGGAGGCGATCTTGATAATGCCGGTCCAATTTAACTCCTCCTTTTGGCCCGCGGAGGATCTTGAAGCAATAAGCGCTAATTGTAGCTCTCGGGCAAAAGTCAGTCGAGATTAGGTCCACGGCGGCGGCGGCGGCGGCGGCGGCGGCGGCCAAGGAGCAGGAGGCATTGGCGGCGGCCATGGTTCTCACTGGCTTTTGCAGCCGGTCCAGCCTCTGACGGAAGAATTGAGGCAAAAGTAATGACACCCACTGCTGCAGCCAGAACTTGAGCACCTGCTGCATCTGTCCCATCCTCTGGCTCGGCGTGGCTGCGCTGCAGACGTGCGCAGCGCGCGCGCGATTCTAAAGTGCGGCATCGTTATTTTTCGCTCATTTTGTCTTGTGGACGCACAGCAAAGAAGTTCCCATTACCACCAGTGCAGCCACCACCTGGCTGTGGAAATGATGGGGGAAGAGAGAGCTACTACCGTAGTACGTATAGAAGAGGTCCATGTCCGTCACTTCATCGCTCTCAAAATTGGCTGCTCACAGATGGTCAGAGAGAACCAGACGCCTATTTTCAAGTGAACAAAACATTGACGGCTGCGGCGGCGGCTGCGGCCTCTGCGGCTGCGGCTGCGGCTGCGGCGGCAGCGGCGGCAGCGGCGGCAGCGGCGGCAGCGGCGGCAGCGGCGACGGCGGCGGCGGCGGCCACGATGCCCCAGAACTTCTCTCTTCGCCATCAATATCCGTCTCCAGAATTAAGGAGAGATTTGGCGTTGCGCGCGAGCAGCTAAGAGGGGGGGGAGGGGGCAGATTATTATTGACCAGAGAGGATTTACGGGGTGGTTCAGGGTTAAGAAGCTTAAAGTTTCTTTCCACGTCACGATGGTCAGCGCCATGATTAATGAAGATGCCCTTTTTGCTGCTACTTCTTTGTTCTTGGTCTTGTCGTCCTCTTCCTCTTTGGTCTTGTTCTCTTCTTCGTCCTTGGTCTTGTCCTCCTTTTCCTTCTCAGTGTTGTCCTCCTATACCTTCTTGGTCTTGTCCTCCTTTTCCTTCTCAGTGTTGTCCTCTTATACCTTCTTGGTCTTGTCCTCCTCTTCCTTCTCAGTGTTGTCCTTTTACACCTTCTTGGTCTTGTCTTCCTCTTCCTTCTCAGTGTTGTCCTCTTTTACCTTCTTGGTCTTGTCCTCCTTTTCCTTCTCAGTGTTGTCCTCCTATACCTTCTTGGTCTTGTCCTCCTCTTCCTTCTCAGTGTTGTCCTCTTACACCTTCTTGGTCTTGTCCTCCTCTTCCTCTTTGGCCTTGTCCTCCTTTTCCCTCTTGGCCTTGTCCTCCTCTTCCTCCTTGGCCTTGTCCTCCTTTTCCCTCTCAGTCTTGTCCTCTTATACCTTCTTGGCCTTGTCCTCCTCTTCCTCCTTGGCCTTGTCCTCCTTTTCCCTTCTCAGTCTTGTCCTCTTATACCTTCTTGGCCTTGTCCTTCTTTTCCTTCTTGGTCTCGTCCTCCTCTTCCTCCTTGGCCTTGTCCTCCTTTTCCCTCTCAGTCTTGTCCTCTTATACCTTCTTGGTCTTGCCCCCCTCTTCCTTCTTGGTCTCGTTCTTCTCGTTTCCCTTCTTCTTCAACTTCTCCTCATTCTTCTTTTCGTGACCCTAGGCCGAGGAGCTGCTGCACTTTTACTACGCTCGTTCTCCACCCATCATCCTACGCGGTTCATTCATTAATTTTTTCCACGCCTCCGGGGCAGAGGGAGTCGACCCAATCACCGTTTTCATCAATAACCTGATGTGCCCGTCATCATCAATGAAGCGGTGAGACAGGTTTCCCGCCAAAAAGCAACTTCTCTCCCGTGTGAATCTGTGGCAGCGGTTGGTGTACCTGTCTGTGAGGCACCAAGGGTGGAAGATCTCCTTGTCTTCCTTGCAAATTGCACGGACGTCGTCGGTGACCTCCTGCAATGGTTGTTCGTGCATCGTGTGCGCACAGCATTGGACGAATTTTCATTTCAGTCATGGGGGGAGGACAGTCGATCTGGCCGGCCCCGGGGGTGGGTGACATCCAGTCGGCGTCACCGACGCACCCCAAGTCCATGACCGTCGTGGCGCTGTACTCGTTAACACTGCTTGCCTCTGGCCCAGTCGGTAACGTCTTCAGACGCCTTTTCCTTCCGCGGTCAGAAGACGTCAGGACTCTGGGCAAAAAAAGGGGGAACAACGATTGGGAAAAAATGGGAAACTCCACTGAGATGAACCAGTAAACGTCTCCAATGTCCCGTTGCTCTCCAAAGACGTTGGAGAAACGCGGCAGCTCGACGTGGATACGCGCAAAGCCACGAGAAAGAGCGGACAGTTCCAGTTCGACGTCTGTAACGGACCTGTCATCAAGATCTCTTTCGCCGAATGGTTCCAGATCTCTCTCGCCGAATGGTTCCAGGTCTCTTTCGCCGAATGGTTCCAGATCTCTTTCACCGAATGGTTCCAGATCTCTTTCACCGAATGGTTCCAGATCTCTCTCGCCGAATGGTTCCAGATCTCCTTCGCCGAATGGTTCCAGATCTCTTTCGCCGAATGGTTCCTCACAGCCGTGTTCCCGGTCAAAGCAGAGCTGGCGCAGACGAAGGGTAACAACGTGGTTGCCTCAATCCTTCTTTCTCAGTGGGCAACATCTTGGAGCCGACATAGAAGTCTGCTGGGTCCACGCCCTTCAAGACAAAGCCGTGGTGGTGTCTTGTCAGTCCTCTGCCATTCTCGTCGCCAACCCCAACGCAGGCTGTTGCACGTGCGGCACTAATCAAGTGTGCCACGAGCCTGGCGTCAGCCGGGCGGCTTCCAAATCCTCTTGTAAGACATGGACATAGGTGGACAAACAGTGGAAAGTGTTTTAAGGCTCTTCTCTGGGCTGGATATTTCGCTAAGGACCATTCCCGAGGATTTCGAAAAGGACCAGTGCAAAGTCCTTGTGGAGAATGATAACACCTGATCCAGTCTCGGGCACTCGGACCTACTCAACGTTCCATCCTGGCAGGGACCTCAGCAGCTGCCTCCTGTTCCTCTTGGGCGGATACGGATTCGGCCTGAGTCACTCCAGTTTCGATGTTCCAACTTCAGCCGGATCATGACCGGACGCCCAGAGACGAGTTGGAAGCTCCGAGCGACGCCGATGTGGACGAGCACGTACGAAAAGCACGGCCTGGTCAATGTCGTTGTCATCAACACTCTTAAGGCCTTATCTGAAAAAGCGTCTGAATCGTGACTCGCGTGGACGAAGTGTCCAAGGGCAAGCGAAACAGGACAAAGAAGCAGCAGACAAGATCAAGAGATACCGGGCAGAGGAGTCCGCGGGGAACAACATGAGCCTGGCCCACAAGGGCAACAGTTGGCACCGGCGATGAGCTAACAGATACGGACCATAGAAGTCTTGAAACTGACGAGTTGCACCACTGCGGCCTCGCTGAAGGGGACCAAGACTACGGAGACGGTGCCTACGACGACGACGACGACGGGGAAATGACCCCGGAGACCGCTTTGAGCACTTGTACGAAGGAGGAGGAGGGGAAGAAGATACGATCCCAGATACGATCGCTGTTTAAAGAAATCTGTCTAGTTATTCCAGATGGTTCGTTTGTAGTATTGTGTGTTTAGGTGCTAAAATAAAGCGAGTCTAGTACAATGCGTGGATAATTGTCACATATCTTTGTCCGGGTTCTCCGGGTTTCTTCTTCATACTACTTTATCAACTCTGTGCCAGAAGAAGGTTGAAACAATCAGCGGGATCATCCTAGTGTAAACGGCTCTTTTTCCAGTCACGCATCGAACATTCCCCAGATGAGTTCACGCTGCAGATGTTGTCGGGTCTGTCCAGCCAAACGTCCACATTTGCACCCGCATGAATCTCGCAAATTTAGCTAGTGTGAGCCCACTTCAAACTTCTGTACACCCTTCTTCTCCTGCACATTCGCACGAAAAGCACATAGGTGGTAGTTGCTGCTGTAGTAGTAGTAGTAGTAGTAGTAGTACTGTACATAGTACAAGTGATACAGTAGACTATGTGTGTGTGAATGTTTGTTTGCTGGTGTGTGATGTGTCTGTTGGTTTGTCTGTCTGTCTGTGTCGGTGTGTATGTGTTTGTGTGTGTATGGTAGTCGCCATGCTGTTGTCATCACTAAAAATTATTACTCCTTGAGGAATGGGTGGTTTAGGCACTGCTCGGCTGTTGCGCGCTCGTTCTTGTCGAAGGCCAGCATGGGCAGGAGCCAGTCCGAGAATTCTTCCGCCACCTGATGATCCCATTCGTACTTCTCGATCAGGACCTCGAACAGAGGCCAGGGTTTCAGCTTTGTGATGTGGCGCAGCTCACCTAGAGAGAAAGTCAACAAAGGAAAAGAGTACAGTGCCAAGTACTTTGCAGAGAAGAACATGCACGAAGGAAGTACCTCTCCTGTTGAAGAACTCCCTGGAATACTTCCCAGAGAATGCAATGTGCCTGGGTATGCTTCCCACAAGCTCTATGATGTGCGCCAGGTGGTCCTCGTCTCTTGAGTAGTCCTCGCCAGAATGCGGCTCGAAAAGGTAGTCGCCGGTGGCCATCTCGAAGGCCATGCAGGCGGTCGACCAGATGTCTGCTTCAGGGCCGTAGCCCGCACCCAGCAGCACCTCCAGGCTGCGATATTGGCGAGTCTGGATGTCCTCAGTGAAATGGTGGTCCTGAGAACAAAAGTTCAACAACTTTGGACTGTTTTCTGCTTCCACTTGCGTCACTATTATTCACTTCCTAACCTATGCACTCGGCCAAACCACTAGACGGATGGGGTCTAACTTTGGGGTCATTTGGGGAGGGCCCCACAAGTACCCAGAATCCTAAAACTTTTGGGTGACCGAGGTCTGGAATCGACAGATTTACCAAAGGGACCTTCAAACAGCATCCTCCTCAATAGGAGGACCGGATGAGGTCAGAAGTGACCAAGGAGGTCGACATTTCTGGCCAGGTCGCCATTTGTCACGACGAGTCGAGTGCTTGGACTGCACGAGGGGCACGTCTCTTATGACGCACACAGGCTCTGATAGTGCAGCTCAGTTCTACTGGAACCCGAACAACGCCGAGTACCTCGGCTAGCAGGCGAAATATTATTTCAACTCTTACCACCCAGCAGGCGTTCCCCAGATCGGCGATCTTGACCTGGAGGTCAGGACAGACCTCTACAACGGGGTCTTTCTTCTCCTTATTGCTGTTGCTACTGCTGGCGGTGACGGCGGCGGCTACCATCACAGCTGATCTTGAAGTGCCGCCTTCGGATGACACGAGTGATGAGCTGCCTCCGCTGTCGTTCAGAGCAACGCTGGCGGTGGCGGTAGTGGTAGTGGTGGCGGTGACGGTGACGGTGGCGGTGGTGACTGCGGCGGCGCTGGTGGTGGCGTTGGTAGGGGCAGCGTTGTCAGTGGCAGCAGTGTTGCCACTGCTGTCACCCACGACGAAAACGACGTCTCCGTTGCTCTCTTTCCCAGCTTCTACTGCATCCTCTGCCTTCTTCTTTTCATTGTCGGCAACAGTTTCTGCGGAGTTTTCAGTTGCAGGCTCAGAAGAGTCGAAGCTGAACGTCGCTTGGCTGGCGTGCGCCACCTCAGCCAACTTCATGTCGGCAAACGACTTGCGCTTCTCGATGATGTCTGCAAACACAAAGGAGGAAAAAAAAGATGAAAGAAATTGCTACTTCCGAAGCCTGTGTCTGTCCACCCCTTACCGTCAACCTTGGCGTCGTCGACGTCTTCGTCGACAAGTCCCTCTTCATCGTCTTCAGCTCGTCCATTGTGACCGCCACCGCCATTGACCGAGAGTGAGGGTAAGTCACGGAACTCCGCTTCCACTGGCGGCACTGGCACTTCGCTGCCGTTGTAATAGTCCTCGCCGTCCTTCTCGGCAATATCTTTCACCTTGAGGTGCTCCTTCTTCTCCACGTCCACGATGTGTTGCATCGTCTCCTCCATGAGGGCCTGGAAGACCGACCAAGAAATTAAGCTTGTGTCACTCCAAAAGTCTCTCAGGAAGGAAAATCCAATCCACCAGTACCTGATTTCGCTTGGCGCGCTTCTTTAACTTCTTCTTCTTGGACTTGGACATTTTGGCGCTCATGTCGACCTCTCGGAGCTCCTTCGGAGCAGTGCTCACTAGGGGGAGGGGAAGAAGGCATACAAATTCATGTACTTGACTGCATCCACCACGACGTCCGTCGTGTACCTGCCGATCCAGGTAGCTTGAGTCCCATCTTGTGGAAATAGGTAGCATCCGCAGCGATCTTCCTGGTGTGACTCTCGTCCACGCAAATGAGGACGTTCTCTGGCTTGATGTCAGTGTGAATGATCTGACATTTGGCGTGCAGATAGTGAAGGCCTTGGAGAACCTGGGAGAGGACGATTTTTCGACATGACAACCTTCTCCACACTCCCTCTTTCGTCTTGGACTCACCTGTCTCATGATGATCTTGACATTTTCGAGCGGGATTCCCTGATAGTTGCTCCTAATGATGAACTTGAGGAGGTTGTGTCCCAACACCTCGAAGACCATACAGACGTGGGTGCCGTTGACACCGCTAATTTTGAAGTCGTCCAGGAGCTGAACACATCGTTCACGGAAAGCGTCCGATTCGTCGCTTTCGCGAACCTGGAACAAGGGCAGTGTCCGGGTGATCTTTTTTTGGCCTGGGCTCAGCAATCGCGCGTCACTTACGCATTTGAGCAGTTTTATTTCATCCAACGCCGTCTCCGTGTAGTGAGAGGCACTTTTAACCACTTTGAGGGCCACAAACTTCTTGTCTCTGCAAAAGGAACAGAAGCCGTTAGTCCAGCACGCCGGCGTTGGTCACGGGCGCTCCATCCATCTGGAGCCATGACCATTTGTTGGTACGCCAACAGACGCACTCGGGAGGCGGACCCCGAAGAGACCTCTCGCTTTGGTGCAGGTCATATAGACCGGTATCAACGTCAGTCACTGAAAAGCTTAGTCATTTTGCAGAGCTACAAAGTCCACACGAGTCATGTACAAAGTACATGCCAAAACCGAATGTCCGCTGTGTACTTGGTGCTCCTAACTGGCGTCTGGCTCCTTTTCCCTCCCGAGGGCATCGTCTCTTAAAACAGGTCGGCTTGCAAAGGTCAGAAGTCAATGTTTCAATTACATCAAGAGTGCACTAAAACCGGCACTTGGAGTGTGTAAAGAGGTACTTTTGCAGGAAGTCCGACCTCTATCGACTAATGCAAACTTGGGCCATCGATCGGCGCGACTGAGGCCGGACTGCGCCGGCCAGAACAAGTACTCGGAGACCGCGATACTCACGTCAAGTCCCAACACAGCCAAACCGTCGAAAAATGTCCCCAGCCAAGTTTCCGCACGACGTGATAGCGATTGTGAAAGAGGTCCCCGATTTTGACCGGGTGATAACCACCTGCGCGGAGAGAAAGACGAGTTCAAGATCGCGGCGGACAAGACTTTTGCGGCTCGGGTTACCTTTGACGTAGTCTTTCGGGTCTTCCTGCTCGTCATCATCGGAGCCAAGAATCTCTTCCTCCTCTTCCTCTTCCTCGTCTTCCGGCGGACGCACATCCGATCTGGAAAGAGGGACTGATAAATTTTCATGGCCAATCTTTCTGGACTCGGGGAGACATCTGTAACAGACATTCAATTACGGTACACCGCGGGGAAGGGGGGGGGGGTAAAATAAGGGGGCCCCCTTTGTTAGTCCACCACCCTATTGTAGTGGCTTTCCGCACTTCTTGCGACGTCAGCAGATACGTTTTTCCCTGCAAGGAATGGACTTTTTTTGCGAGGATAGAGCGAGGAAAGCCTTGAAGCCGCAGTTGCACTTCCCTCCGACCCGTGTCCGGCTTGTGGACCGCGTCGGACTCCGCCAGTGACTTCTGCTCGAGCGCAAACGCGCCCTCAAGCCGGGGAATGAGGATCAAAGCAGCAAAAAAACCCTGGAGCCGCGAGTGTGAGGAATTGCTCAAAGGTTTTTCAACTGCTATAAAGAAGCTAGAAGAAAGTTGAACTGGACAAACATGAACAGGGGCGCGAGCACTCCGATGTGCAATATCTTCCCCGGGACTTAAAGACTCAAGTGAGCTACGGCCAGGCCCAAGTCAGAGAGATGCACCAGTAGCAGCTCGTCCTATAATTTTTTCTCGTCGGGATAGCAGTGAGAAATTTGAGTGCGTGCGTCACATGGACTTGGAAGGACTAAGAAAATAAAGACTTTCTCCTGCCATAGAGCGTCTAACTTTATCGGCATAAAAACTACTCGTGTAGTCCCTTCTTGACGACGAGGACAACCTCTTATCACGCGCAGGAGTTAGCAAAGTTGCTTCACTAGCGCAAAACGACGCTCTCGACTGTGTTCACTGTCTTATAGGGTGTTCAGGGACCGAGAAAGCAGGCATTCACGCGAGAAATGACAAACAAAACACGCACAAAGAAAACTCTTCATGCCGACGCTTAATGCATGCGAAAGTTCTATTACTTCTCGTCCTGGGATCCGGTTAAAGGCCTTTTCTCTGCTGGCGTCTCTACCCTGAGTACAGTGGTGCTGAGCAAAAGGACTGCAAGGCTCACTCAGGAGGACTACACCAAGTTCTCCCTCCAGCTCTGGCCATAATCCGAGCCACCTCCAGCTTCCATTCAACACAAAAAAGCTACACGATGACACTGCGGCTTTTCCCTAGCGAAGGCTGCAAGGACGAGTTCGTGGTATTGAACATTGATCTTTTTTTGTTGTTCTTGCATCTCCCGCTCACCTGAATTTATAAGCTCTCCTGCTATTACCTTTGTCCTCCTTCATTCTTCTTACTCAACTCGCCCACTCCCCTCCACCGCTCCATAATACTGCCGTAGTGCTCCAGGAACCAGGAGCACTGAGTGCCCACCGAGGAACCCCTACCAGAAGAGGAAGACGAACAAGAAGTGCCATCTGGAGACGTTTCGCGGACCGGACACTTCTGGCAAGACGGCAACACAATGTCTTCCGACCTGCCCTCGTCGTCCTCTTCGTCGCAGTAGCAGGCAGAGACGTCTATGTGATTGGAGGCAAACGAACAATTGCCACAACTGCTCGTTGGAGGCTCCTCGTCCTCGTCCTCGTCCTCGTCCTCGTCGTCCTCCTCCTCTTCTTCTGCGTCGTCGTCGTCCTCGTTCAATTTCTGCTTTTTGCACAAGTTTTTACTGGGGACTTCGGAGAGAGACGATGAAAAAAGCGACGACGACAAAGGCAGTGACGACGACAAGGAGGAGTGGGACGACGGCGATGGCGACGACGATCGATGATGGTCGTGGCTGCTGCTCCGAGACGAAAAAGAAGCCAATATTTCTTCTTTTGTAGTGCCAGCGGAAGAATTCCCACTGCTAAACTCCAACTTCTTCTTGGCAGCGGGCGCCAAAGAGGGTCCGGCGAAAGTGGCCCCGCCCCTGAAGACGTCCAGACTAAATACGTGTTTGAGGAGTGAGAGACAGAGGAGGAGCGTGAGCATCTCCAAAATGCAGAGCGAGAAGTGACCAAATCGTTCTAGGAGTGGATCCAGTCCACGGTAGGCGGCCGTGTGGTCCAGGGAGAAGACGTGCCTGAGCAGAAGCCTTCGGCCAAAGGAGGCGATCTCGCCGCTCGCATAGTTGTGGTAGGGCGGCAAGAAGTCGTCGTTGTCCGCTGGACCAGACACATCGTTGTAGTCCGGGTCAATCATGGGTATTCGCTTGTTCTGACGTTGTGTGACACGCTCAAACAACGTTGTGATAGCAGGGAGAAGTGTCCGACCACATTGCTCACTCTCCAGCACGTGGCGTTGACCAAGACACACTGGCGGATGACGACGGCCACTGCGATGATGTCCGCCGATGATGCTTGCCTCACATGGACTAAGGCCGCCTGGCGCATCACCAACACCTCCAAAACTTGGCTCGTACGACCTCGAGATCCGTTCCCATTGTGTGCATCGAGGTCAAAGTTTTCCCCGTCCAAACGACGCAGGCAAAGAAGTTGCGGTCTCACTCGCGCATGCAATCAGGCAACTAACGGCCAGCAGATTTGCTCCGGCAGTGCAAAAGTTTCAGCAACAGCCGCCCAGCTAATTGGATCACTTCTGATGTTGCCAGTCAAGATGTACTCTCTCTTCTGCCACATGTAGTACTAGCGTAGTAGCAGAAGGTGCAGCAGTCGTGGGAGCGCGAGCGTGCACGTCAGACTGATGGTGAGAACTGATGACGGGTAGTGCGGCGAGTAGGAAACAGTGAAGAACTGCCTCGTCCGTCTCGGCCGCTGCTAGAACAAGTCCTTGGGCAACGGCCACTCCGGGGAAAGCCACTGGACAGGGACATCAGTAAATACTGCAAAATGGGCCGAATCTGACACCTTGCCAGCTGGCTCACGTCATAGGCTTTCTGCATCAGCAACAAAGACTGTGCGACACCTGTACAGTTAAGCCATGGAAAGAAGAAAAAGCTCGCGTTCGAAGGTTTTTTAAGCCCCCGTCAACAAGGTGCACGAGCGGGCGCACGACGACCCCGCACAGGTTGACACGTTGGGGGCAGGTGACACGTTTTGCCAGGACAGGCACACGTCTCGCCAACCTGTTGTCCGCCGCGCAGCTCATGTAATACCCTAAGTTGAGACAAAAACCAACGTCCGTTCGTACTCCTGCTGGCTGGATGATGACCAAAGCCACCATAAGCCCACCCGTGTAAACGCAGCCTAAGTGTGGAACAACGAGCTCTTTCTCCTCCGGGATGTTTACGTCGGTGGAACAGTGAGTGGGTCAAGGAGAATCGTAATTGGCCGCGTTACTGAATGTCTTGGCACGTACTACGTACCGGTACGTAGTACATATGCACGGTCACGACGGACCAGATGCCGCGGCCGAGGTACGCAATGCTGACGCAAATGAACGTTCATCTGGCATACAACAAGGATCTGTCAAGAGAGATACTTCTACACAATGTCCTGGTGCACACGGGTAGGACCTCTGGATGAGGATGTTGCTGAACATCCTCTATGTCAAGGCCACAAAAAAAGACGCCGTAGCGAGTATGACTGAAGGCTGTGGATCGATGTAGCTTCAGATACAAACAAAAAACATCAGGATCTGATCCAATCTAGAAGTCGGAACCAACTTTGAGTCGCAATAAGACTTCTGTTTGGCCCCCTTCCCACACACGTACATTCGCAAGCTTGTGTTCCTGTGATGGACCTAGCAAACAAGCAGGGGTTGTGGTAAGTACGTAGCACGTGCGTCACGACCTGCAGCACCCAGAAACCCAGCAGTAAGCGATAACTTGACATATTGAGCTCTACATACCCGGCATCCGCCGAGAAGGTCTGGGCGTACAGCAACCAGCGCCTCCTGCGATCGATGGCAGCGTGCTTGTAGCACTGCGGTGGCGCTAGGATCTTGTCTGAGGATTCCTCCTCCTCGTTCTCTCCCTCCTTCTCCGCCGCGGACTCGCCGGACTTTGAGTCGGACTCGGAGTCTTCCTCCAGTGAGTCTCTGGTCCAAGAAGGAGGGAAGCTGTGACTTTTCAAGTCTCGCAGCTTGGGCACTTCGAGGGAAGAGACGGCAGTAGCGGCAGAAGCTTCATAATGGGGGTGAGAGATCCCAACAGCATTGGCACCGGCCTCCTCGGGTGCGGAGGCTCCAGCTCCGCCATCTTCGTAGTGGTAGTGATGAGCAGAGAGCGCCGACCTCAGCGGCAGGTGGTGTCGGGAAGATAAAGGCGACGTCGTCGACGACGAGTGAGACGAGTAGTTGTAACCGTGTCTCGGTCTGAATGGACAGTCCGAGAAAGAAGGGTACTGATCCTCGTCAATGGCCGTGGGGTCGAAGTGGACGCGGTGAGGGTGGTTGTGCGGCTGAAGGTGGGACCTGTGCCGAAAGCTGATTGAAGACAAGGTCGCGGAGGGAACTGCCGCCGCCGAATCTCCATGGACAAGGCGGGTGGAGTGGCGCAGGTAGCAGCGCTCTGTGGCGGAGCTAACAGGGATTGCGATCTCGTCGTCTTCGTTCACCTCGCCATCCTCCTGACGGCGATGTTCCTCCCAGTCGTGATTGGGGAAGCTCTTTCGTCTCAGGTCCGAAGAGGCTGTTGTTTCCCAGTCCTCGAGAAAAGCCGTAGGACTGGCTGCGAACGGCGGCGTGGCCTCGGGCAATCTAGCCCCCAACGACCGCCGCCACCCGCACCTTCTGGCGAGCGACAGCGACAACGGCGGCGGCGAGTAATCACCAGACGTCACTCTCTGCGTCGCAGAGTTGGGAGAGGAGAGATTTCTTGCGTGGTGGCGGTGAAGGGCCGTGTTCGTAGAATCGGACGATGCCGTGCTCCTCGAGTACACACCCGAGTCGAGCGAGTCGTGAGAGGACAACGACTGCCAAGCCATCGTCCTCTCGGCCGACAGAGGCGTGTACACCTGCTTTATACGCGAGGAGACGTAACGCGGCATCGGAGTCTCTGGAAGCATGCGGCGGCTGCGGTAGACGGGAGAGGAGGGTCCCCCATTGCCGCCCCCGCCGGCCGCCGGGCTGCTGGGAGTGGAAATATTTGGCGGGCTGGTGTCCGACTCGTGCAGCACTACCGAAGAGGAAGATGACGTGGACGAGGGAAGTTGCATTGGAGACGACTTCGTGGACTGAGAGGACGATGGAGAGGGCGACTTTGGTATAGGAGACAGCGTGCGTGATGGCGATGAGTATGACGTGGTTGTAGTAGAGTCCACTACTGGATTGTCAGAAGAGAAGCGGCGCGCCGCCGCCAGTAAGCGCTGATGCTTATACGTGGGACTGATTGGTGGAGGCGGCTGCCCCGCATTTGTCACTGCAGTGGACAATGGAGAGCGTTGAAAAGCAGTCTGATAGGAGGAGCTCACTGAACGTAGAGGTGAACGTGGAGTAGGGCCTGGAGACGCAGACGGCGAGAGATACGCTGACGCTGTTGCAGCATCCTGGTGGACTGTGTAGGGCGGGTCGATGGCACCCGTGTGCTCTACTCCCAGTGAAAGCGGCGGCGATGGCGAGCCGCGTTCAGACAGTAAGCAGGAGATGCCGGAGTCGAAGCTGAGACTGCTGCGGCTGCTCGACACGTTCCCGCCCGCGGCCGCGGTGGAGAGTGCTAGCCTGCGGCGCAGAGGTTGCTTGCGTTGTTGCTGCTCCAGCACAGAAGACGAACTATTGTAACTGGCAGTGTGTGTTTGTTGGTCCAGCAGGTGAAGACCAGCAGGACCGACCGCCGCCGCCGCAGCAGCCGCAGCCGCTGCTGAAGAAGCGGCCGCTGCCGCTGTATCCTCAGTAGGCGTGGTCGGCTCCTCCAAGACGGTGGGGAACACCGACCCCGACGTCGGCGGGATGGGGGACAATCGGCTGGGGGAAAAGGTACTCCGCACACTCAACCTATGATCCATGATCAAAGGCCAAATGCCCCAGCCTCAGGCACCAGAATTCCTACGCTAAGGCAACTTTGTGCCCTAGGGAAGGTCACATTGCTGCATGGTGACTTATTGATTTTGCCGGCGGCACCTTTTTTCACCGGTCCAAGATCATGAACGAGTCCAAGGACTTCATCACCGACGCACAACCGACCGTCCTCGGTATTACGAGCGGATCACTGCAGGACGCCCATTTTTTCTCGGAATTCTCTCCGTATGCAGCATCTGAGCGGCCTCGAACGAGGCAGCCAGCGAACTGGCGAAAATGTGAAAGGCCCGGAGATTTGAGGCTGAGGTCTCCTCCTCGAGGCGATTGAGGAAAGGGGAGCCCACTACTAAGAGCAAACGAGGGAGAAAGGAGAAAGAAAGAGCTCGCTGCATGGCAACTTGGCCTGGACTTCCCCCTCAAGGCTGGCGAGGCAAGAAGGAAAAAAGGAGCTTTCTCTTTCTCTCTGTACTTTACTTTAGTGGTTCTATCGTCCTTGTTGTTCGCAGCCACTACGAGCAGAAGAAAGCAAGTGTGGTTCATACGCCAGCACAGGACTACATACATGTGTGTAGGTAGGTGGGGTGACCTCAGCAGAAAACAACCCGGAACAAAAGCGGCTCCTTAGATCAGGGAATCATGAAGCTTGCAGTGCACACATTACTGTAAGTCCACTGCACAGTGGGAGGACGAGTGATTCGCCCCAGACGTGTGCACCTCACAGTCCAGACCTTCTCTGCTGGACAGAAGTTCAGCACATGCCTCTAGTAAGGTTTTCGCATCTAGACATGGGGCGAGAAATGGTTCTGGAGTGCCACGCGGGGCGCACGCGGGGCGCACGCACGCACCCACGCACTCAAGCGCTTGCTCTCAGTCGTGCAACGTATGAAAGTAGACTTTCTCATTCATTTAGAATGTGAGCTTAACGACAGCAGATAGAACCAGTGACAATGCTCAGCACTGAATCTGGCCAGAATTTTGAAGCACCAAAGTGGAGAAGTCGCACAAGTACCTCGGTGCGGCGTCCATCACAGCTCACCAGACCGAGACAGACCAAGTCAACTTGACCACTGGACAAAACAATGACGACTGGACCCAAAGAGTCCCGGGGAAAACACCAAACTGCACATTAGTTACACAAAGGTTCGCGCCAGCTGGATGTTCTAGCTATTGATTGGATCTCGTCGAAAGTTCTTCTTCCTTACTGAACTTTCTGTGTCCCAAAATAGCTCGCCCTGTCTGGAAGAATAACACAACGTCCCCCACCTACTCCTCGTCCCTCTCCTTCCGGACTGGTCAGTCCTGTACGTACATAACACCCACAAGTGACGTGAAATCCAAGCCTGTCAATATGATTCCTGCTGCTACGGTCTGCAGACGGTTGGCTGCGTCGCAGTTACTCTTCTCGGGCCAATTGGACCAATACCGATTCCTGGAGGTGTCATTGGACCAGACGCGGAACAATAGTAAACAGTGGCGTTGAATGCGAGCGCGTCCCACACTCGCAGTGGCATGATAACGAGAGTCGCACGCACCGAACAACATGTGTAGTAGGTTGGCTGTGAGCAGAGCGAAGGAATCCTCCTACTTCCTGCCTGCCTGCCACACTGGAAAACTTATCACGGACATCACGCTTTCTGCTGAAATATCGAGCGTGGCCTCGACACTCTCAAGTAATGTGCAGGCAGCCAGAGAGGTTCCTTCCCAGGAGTATGAGCTGACGTCTCGCATTCTCGACCCCCGCGTGATTCATTTCGTCTGCGCGTGCGTGTCCGTGGAAAAATATCCCGGTGAAAACACGTGTGCTGAGTGGCCTCACTGCGCACTTATCAAACAAATGGATCGCAATGGATGAGGTCGATCAAAGACATGCAAAAGTCTTTCTGTATGATATGAGGCGTGACTGAGCTATAGTTCAGTCTTGAGGGTCTTGACCGAGTGAGGTCAAGCTATCACATCTTACCCCAATAACGTCAACGTCATTTGCTTGATGGCCACCCAACGACGATGTGGGGGGGGGGGGGACAGCGCAGGGTGGTTTTTTTTTCCAAAGTTCAAGGAAAAACGTCTTTCCTACCTGATTTGCTGTCTCTCCCTGCCCGCGGCGGCGCTATTTTGCTGATTGCTCTGCGGTCCGTGAGACCCCAGCCCAGCTGCGGCCTCTTCCTTGGCTTTGTTGGCCCGCGCCTTCGGGTTCTTGCGCTTCTTCTTCGCCTGAATTGCCAGCACTGAGAACGAGACACTTAGTTAGTTTGCGTCACATGACTGCCACCCTTCTCGTCCTTACCGCGGCGATTGGTGTCACCGGTTTTGGAGCTCATGCTGGCGACGCTCGTGACCGGCGCCCTCGCCCCTCTCACCTCCCTGTGATCCCGGGACCGTCAGAGACGACGGGGCAGGGGGGGCAGGGATGATTTCAGTCCCTAGCTGTTATTCTCGGCGCTCCGTCGACCCTACACGATCACTTGATCAGTCGTCAACGCCTTGAGTCTCCGACTTGGTAAGTGCTCAATCATGGGCGGCGGCGGAGGAAAAGCTCCCTAAGGAAAGAAAGGAGTGGGGATTAAATTCTCTGGAAATTTTGGGTCCCGGATAGCTTCTTACCCGCACGGACAACGGGTCGCGGAGATGGAGGAGGCGGTACGAAGTCCTAAGAAGTCCGAGACGCCGATGGAGCTAAGCCAGCGAAGGGGACCGAGGCCGAGCAAAGGCAGGAAGGAACGACGAACGGACGAAAGGTAGGAGAAAAAGAAACTAGAGAATGAACTCGAACTGCTTGCTGAGCTGCTGTGCTGTCGTCAATCAGTCGGTCCGTTCGGCGGCCCTGGCCCAGCTTGGCCACGCCCGACGGAGACTCAGGCGGCCGAAACGGCCTTGCTCGCCCACGGAGAACTCCCAGAACGTGCAAAACACCGACCACGTTGATATCGCGTCCCTCGGCCACAAACCAGAGTTCAGACTTGTCATATTGGGCACGCCCCTTTTCTCTAATTCTCACTTCCCGCACAATTTTTCCGCGGGAAAAAAAAATATTCTCCCTAAGGACGGAAGTTGCGCCTCTCCAGGACTAGCAAGTGGCACAGACATCTGCGATCCAGCGCCAAATGGGCCAGAGAGAGTTTGTGCGGGCAGCAGGAAGAAGGACTGGATGAAGGAGGAGAGAGAGTCGAGACTGGTCTTTTGGCCCCAGGCAGAGAGAGTCTGCGACCAACAGAGAACGAGTGGCAGCTCTTCGACCAGTAGGAGTGGCAACTCTCCTGGGTATGTCAGCTGTCGTCAGCGCTGCCCGGGCCGGCCCTTTCTGCTCAGGCCGCTGCACTGACTCGAAGTACAAAACACATATTCATGTGCGTGATGAATTCGAGATTGCCCCCGCTGGCCCGGCCCAACCACGGGGGCTCCGACCGTGGGGGGAGCGCAGGTGGAAGGGAACGAGGAAGTCAACAAAGAAGGAAGAACTCTTCCTTTTACCAACTTGTCCTCCACTGTCAACTTAACCGCGCCCAAGCAATGGCACCGTCGGCAATGACATCAGCGTCTTGACCCAGGAGATCATCATGCACCCGTTTGTCGGAGTCCGCGAGCGCCGCCTGGCCGGTTCCGGTCTGGTTGCTCTCTTCCTCATCATGTGCCTCTGGTTCCTCCTGGATGGATCCTCGTGGCGCTCAGGGAGATTCTTAGACAAGGTCATTATCGGGCGCCACCTCCCATCCGACTGTGGCATGTCGGCCGACTTCTCCACTCTCCATGCACCTGTAATTTACTTCGTTACCCCAACGCACGCCCGTCGTGAGCAGGTGGCAGAGCTGACGCGACTCTCTCAAACGCTCATGCACGTATCCAATCTCGTGTGGGTGCTCTCGGAGGATGCTGAGACGTGCTCAGAGCTTGTGGCTGAGATTGCGCTGAGGTCGAGCCTGCCACATGTCAGACTAGCCAGGCCAATGCCGCAAAAGTACAAGCAGGAAGTTGTGTACAAGACTAAGAAGGGCTACAAAAAGAAGAAGAAGAAAGAGCCCCGTGGTGTCGCCAACCGCAATGCTGCACTCGACTGGATAGCCAATAACGCAACTATTGATGGTGTTGTCTACTTCGGAGATGATGACAACACGTACGACCTTCGCCTCTTCGACGAGATTCGCTCAACCCAGGGAGTCTCCCTCTTCCCGGTGGGCCTCCTAGAAGAAAGAGGTGTGAGTGGACCTATTATTAATGGTAACAACAGTCGTGTGATTGGCTTCACTGACCCCTGGTTTCATGACCGAGTGTTTCCTATTGACATGGCCGGATTTGCTGTCACAGTGGAGCTGATCCGAACTTCTGGGGCCCGTATGTCATTTGTGCCCGGTGCTGAAGAGAACGACTTCTTGCAGGCATTGGGTGTACCCAAGGAGAACATGGAAGCCAAGGCTGCCAATGGCACACTTGTGTTGGTTTGGCACACTCAGTCAGTCAAAAAACCAGTGCCTATAGTGAAACCTGAGAAGATGGGAGAAAAGACAAACCTGACCCCACTGCTCCAGACCTTGGAGCAGCAAGGGACTGCAGTAGTATCTCAAGATGGTGGCAAACCTCTCCCCAAGTGCCTCGAATCTCATTGCCCCACGTATTTGAAGAACCCCAAGGTTGTGATAACTTGAGCATCAATCATCCTGTGGTCGTGATAGGACCACGGGACAAGTGCCAATTGTATTAACTAGGTTTTCTTTCCAGCATTTGCCTCATGGTGTCGATCTTTTTCTCCTATGACACTTCATAATTATTATGAAAGAAGTATTCATCGCTTTTACATTCGGCTGCTTGTGGTGTCAGATGCTGCCGATCTGGGTATTGTAGTTTTAGAGATTGCGAAGGTGAAAAGTTCGTCTCATAAAGTGGAGGTTTCGTTGCAAAAATGCTCTAAATGTGACGCCCAAGCATACCCCAGGCTTCTCCTCCCTACAGACCACCAGATAGAGAGCATACATGTCGCTCCCCTTCAACCTGAGCAATGTGTCTGTGTCAGTGTCAGTGCTTCACCGTTTGCCGGTTTCACCCGCACGCAACGACTTGAAATAGAGACACCGGCACAACTGTTGACATCAGCAAGAGCAGCGGACTTGGCAGCAAAAACTTCCAGTACATGTCTTCTTTCGATCGAATTTAGACCGCGATTTTTTGTGTGGACGATTGTACAGGCAAACAGCAGAGAGAAATGCTTAATGGACAATCTCATTCACTTGCTGTCCAATATGTATTCAATGACTCAAAAATCTTTTATGCTTCTAAGTTAACTAGGATCCTAGACCTTCGTATCCATTATTCGTCTCAAACCTCTGAAATGTATGGAGGAATATTTTTGTCCCTCGATTTTGGCGATTTTTTTACCTGCGCAATCTGTAAAGCTTTATTTAAAGTTAAGATAGCTTGTAGCTGTTGCATAAGCCTCACAAAGAAAGTTAATGCTCTTACTACAGTCATAATGGATAAGCTTGATGATGTTGAAAAAATATACATGCATGTTGATCACTAAGGCTAAGAAAAAAGGTGACTTCGTCACCGTTCGGCTGTTTAAATTTGGTGGCCACATCTGGGGCTGAAATTGAACCTTCAAATTTCGGCCTGTCGGCCTGGCCAGAGGCATCTCAGCCTCTGATAGAGACTGCTTCAAACTGTCCTTGGGCTCTGCTTTAGTAGTCTATGTTTTAAAGAGGAACTGAGTCCGTTTGCTTTTCTTCAGTGTATATACTTGGTTCGCCTGCCAGCTGACTGTTTTGGGACAGTTTGGCGCAGTGAGCTCATACTCCACAGGAGTGGCGGGCATCTCGCTGACTCGCCAATAGCAGAAATCCGTGGCATTAATCAAACGGACCACTTTGTTGGAGAGAGAATAAGCAGGCAGCATGTGGAATTATTGGATGAAGCTTGAGAGCAAAATTTTGAAAGCCACTAAGATTCAGATTTTAGCAAGAAAAATTGGGCATCTGTAACTCAAGAATCAACACTAATTGCACCGGTAATGATAGGTTTCATGAGCAGAAAAAGTACTTGGTTTCGACCCTTCCATAATAGGGCTCGAGCATTGATGTTTCTAGCTTAAGCTCGACCCAGCCTAGTCACATCACCATCTTATTTGACTTCATCGCTCATTTTTAGGCGGTACATGAGGAGATGCAGCTGATTTCAGGCAAGCAAGTTCTGCTGGGGTCGATGACAGCACTCCAAGCGATCAAGGGGATGAAGTACGTCTCTCTCATCAGACCCAGTGGGAAAATCATTAACTTTGAGGACCTCTTGGATCGCTGAAATAAGGGCTGTTCTGAAGAGAATGTTGACATCACGTGGCACGTTGGAAAGCTTTTCTCTTCATTTACATGGAATAGTAGCTGCGATTTCCATAGAAAAGTGTCATTTTCACCATATTTTGTTTGGAAAAGACAAATTAAATTATACAAATTTTAGTTCAGGGCGAGCTATGTGGTAACTCTTCTCTGTGCTCCGAGGGTAAATACAGTGGTAAATAGCACGAACATGGGGTCAGCTGTTCCTTCCTTCGTGGCGTGCCGACCCGGGCAACTTGGTTTCTCTCCTGCCTTGCGTATGTTCAAGGTTCCCACGAAGTTGCTAGCTTCTCCCCAAATAAGTTGAGGATCGATTTCTGTCAAGACCATGCAAATTGGAGCAAAATATGAGTAACGTCTCGTGTACACATTCATATAAGCTAACATAAGAGGCCTCGTTAGTGTCTGTGGCAAGTATTGTAAAAGCATGAGAACGCTTCAAAGTTGTCCCTGCCCTGTCCAGCTGTGGCGTCTCTGCCATTTCTTTTTCACCGCTAGGAGCGCTGTCGTCGATCCCGGCAGAACTGGCTCGCCTGGATCGGCCCTTCAAGGTATTCCGTGACTTATCAACAGTGAGAAAAATCTTCTGGAGGCGATGGTGTCGGACTGTGGACGCTGCTGAGTTTCATCTGGTGGCAATGGAGGACCCGACGTCTTCGTACGCCGCCGAGGTGGTCCGGCGGCGCCTGGCCAAGCTGTGTGCGGCGTTGGGTTGGCAGGCGGCTCACCCATCGGCCCTCGACGTGAGAAAGAGAACCGAGTACAAGCACGGCACTGGTCAGACGGGCAGTGACATAAGATCTGGTTTCATTTGCAGATTATGACGGATATCTACCGGCTGTACGTGGCCCGACTGGCCCGCGAGATGAAGGACCGGGCAGAACTGTGCAACCGTGAGACAGTCGACCTCCGAGATGCCGCCGCCGCACTGGAGACGGCAGCCGCGGGAGCCTCGCCTGGCGGCAATGTCCTCGGGGGGCTGGCCGACTTTGCAGCTCAATTCAACTTCTCGTGTCTGGACAACAGCCCCGTGCCGCAGTTCCCTGCGCCAACGCCACTCAGACTCAACTTCTTGAAGCCCGGCAGCCAGGAGGTGCTGCACCGAAAGATGCATATTTATGACTACCTCCCGGCAATGCATCCAGAGCTGGAGGAGCTCGAATTCCCTCCTCAGCCCCAGTCGCCGCCGGAGCATCAGAAGGCGGATGTTGAGATCAAAGCAGAGGCATCCGACGGCGAGACCGCCGCCACTCCCGGGTCTGCGACTGCCATTTCTTCCTCAGCAGCCATCTCTGGAATCGATGAAAGCGCCGCTGGCGGCCGACAGCCTTCCGACCACATGCCCGTGAGAGAAATCTCCAGCGTGATGATGACGCTAGCTGGGTTCATCTCTCCTGCTAGAGAGGGTAAGCTGCCCGAGTCCCGAGGACCGATGTCTATGCCTCCGAGGGAGGAGATCAAAGCCCGGACCGACTTAATGAAGGCAGAACAAGAAACTGCAGCGAAGGCTCAAACTTCTGCAGCGGCTCAGTCGAAGCCGCCTGAAACGTCAAGCGCGTCGGGCGGCGGAACCACAACAGTCAGGAGTCCAGCAAAGAAGACAAAGAACAAGAAGAAGCTCACGGTGTTCCAGCGGAAGCCACCCAAGGAGCCTGTGACACCAGCCTTGGTGCCGCCGTCGCCTCCAACACCAGCCTCGGATGATGAAGAAAAAGGGCGACTACCACCAGTGGCGCTTCCTCCACAGCCCGCGCCCGATCACACCGAAGACATAATCAACAGTGTGATCGAGCGAGGTGTGATAGAAGCGGCTGCTGTGGACAGCAAAGGCGCCAAGAAGAAGAAGAGAAAAGAAGAATCTCCAGCCGTCGTCCCGCCTGTTGTTCCCGCCAGTAAGGAACCGCCACTTCGACTCCCCAATCCCGAGGAACTGATCAAGCCAACTCCTCACTTCTCCTCGGAGCCCACACTCATCCCTAAGCAGCTCTATGGCTTTGGTGCTACTGGCGACGATCAAAAAAGTGACCGTGACGATGAAAATCCCAAGAAGAAAAAGTCCAAGAGCAGCAGCAGCAGCTCCAAAAGTAAGGAGAAGCTTATGAAGAAGAAGCGAAGCAAGAAAGACAAGGAAAAGTCAGAGCAGAAGGCGGAGAAGAAGAAGAAACCTAAAGATAGTAAGTCTAACGTGAAGTTGAAGATCAAGGACTCCAGCATTGATAAGCCGACCAAGACCCCTACCAAGGTGGTGTTTAAAAACATCGATTCCAAGAAGCAGCAACAACACATTCCTCATGAATTCTCAACAGAGCGGCTGTTTGAGCCAGTGAGAATAGAGCGACCGCCACCTTTAATGTTGCCGCCACCCCAGGCAGTACCGCCACCTACGCTTGCAGCGTCAGCTTCTCAAAAAACTCTGCCGACACCGACGTCGTTACCTTTGCATCCTCCGGCAGCGCCGGAGCCGCCAAAGAAAATTAAGCGCGGCCGGCCGGAGAGCAAAGACAAGTCCACGAAAAAACGTCGCCAGCGTTCTGGCAATAGTGACACCAACGCCGCTTCCGTGGCGGCCACCGCTGCTGCGGCAGCCGCTGCGACGGCGACCGCGGCAGCCGCTGTACCCGCCGTCTCGTCAGCCGCCGCTCCTGCCGCTGCCTCCGCCCCTGCCTCCGCCCCCGCCGCCGCCCCCGCCACCTCCGCCACTCCTAGCAACTATGAGGGTGAAGGTTTCATCGTGGCGCAAACAGTGGGTCACTATGTGGACGATGACGGCAACCAAATATGGATCTGCCCCGCTTGCGGCAAGCAAGACGACGGCAGCCCCATGATTGGGTGCGACAACACGAATGAATGCGACGACTGGTACCACTGGCACTGCGTGGGCATCCAGCAGGCCCCAGAAGAGTCGCAGAAATGGTTCTGCCAGCGTTGCGTCGCCAAGAAGCAGGGGGCCGCAGCCTCTGCCAGAAAGACCCAAAAGAAGGTCAAGATCAAGACAAAGTGATTGGAGATGTCCTTGTTATAAAGGAAGTACAACTCCACAGCGCAATAAACGTTTACATTGTTCCACTATGCCAGCCTTTGTCCGCCACCCTTCCTTGTGCAGTCCAATGCAGTAGCATCCGCCTTTGTCGTCCCCGTCACGTCGGCTGCCCGCTTGTTCCAGCTGAAATCTCTAGAGTCGAATCAGTGGTCGGAAAATGGACTTCGTAGAGTTCTGCCGGCATCACGTCTTCACCGGTAGGTGCTTCTCGGCGCTCACGAGGGTGCCGATAAAAGCCTGCTCTTCTGTAAGTGCATCAGACGCTCACATGCATCAAAATTCGGGGAACCGAAGTGATGCATATCAGTCAGGTTGTTTCATTGCTTGGTGTTATGATAGCATGAGATGCGAGTCTGGTGCCGATGGAGGCGCGATAAGATGCGTAGGTGGTGCTGGTTGAGGCATGTTGACGTTGACGGCAGCCTGACTTTCCTACGTTTGCAGCACTGCCCCAGATGATGATGGTACCAATGGCTAGGACTGCAGTGATGCAGATGCCCGTTGACGGCAGCTGGAGGGTTCATCGTTGATTCCGTGTCCTGGGCTCTTGTAGACATAGGTGAACTTCCCATGACGTTTTGTCGAGGATATATTCTAGCTTTTGTTCAGTCTTGTGGCGCGGGCTACGTCTCTGCGCAAGTGGCTTTTTGCATCTGAGAGGTCATAGGTGTCCACTGAGGTAGCCACATTTTCAGAGGGCTGGATCACAATATGTCGCTGTTGAGAGGGAAATATAGGGCAAGAATATTTCCCCCCACAGAGAAATATTCCAAAAATAGTCCGTTAAGAAATTGACTCACTCCAGTCTTAGAACGTCGAGCTTTTGATCAGCGACCCCCGAACCCTGAGACACGAGTCAAGCTCTGAGAGTTCAAGCAAAGTTGAGGTTCTGTCTGTCCGGCCGAGTTTTGACAGAGGTGACCTGACCTGTCGGAGGCCCCGTGTGCAGTGTCGGAGTGCGGAGGCCCGAGGACAAGGTGCGCAAGGCTAAGGACAAATCACCACAGTGGAAGCGAGGAAAGAATGGTGCACGTCGCAATGCATTTTAACACCAACTTGTTATTGTGTACCATACTAGCGCTTAAGCGCTACCCACCTTGTTGGGTAGGAAGAAACGAGCGAAAATCGCAGAAGCAGCGACTTTTGCCTGGATGATGGAATAACTGTAAGAGTACGAGAGCTTGCACTGTGTGTTGTATCGAGTGTTCTGTAGGGGTGGGTCGAGCCTGCCAATCTCGAGCTCGAGCCTGAGTCAAGCTTTTTAGGTTGACATTCGCATTCGCATGCATTTGGTATCATCAACGCCCACTTTCTGGCAACTCCTCTGCATGAACATTACACTGGTAAAGTTATGGCCCATCGAGACGACGATGAACGTTGTCGAAAGGGCAGACATCGATGGCTTTCATGGTCGAAGGATTTGGCCCACCACGTCAGGTCAACACGTGCACAGTAAAAAAGGGAGTTCCGCCACCGGGAATCGAACCCGGGCCTGCTGGGTGAAAGCCAGCTATCCTAACCACTAGACCATGGCGGACGATAGGTACCCAGGGGTCGCTGAGACACATATAAACCTCGCCTTCCACACGCGCCCTTTCCTCTTCTCTTGCATGCTCGTTCCAGCAGTGATCCAGAAGGTGAATATAAATCAGCGTGAACTTTCATGGACGCACGAAAGGCTCCCAATGAAAAATTTGACCCGTTCCACTTATATCAAGAAGACCCTGGGTGACGAAAAGGTTCCAAACTGAAAAAGACAAAATTGTTCGGCACTAACAAACCCACATCACTCGCCCAATGGACTCCCACCAGGTCACGAAAACGGCCATTTCCAACTTCTTCCACAGATCAGGGAGACCACAACTTCATCTTGGCTCACACGTCGATTGCACATTTGGGCAACAACCTTACACTTGTAGCTCAAGGCGCCAGCCAGAAAATAAAGAATGGCATTGCTCCACAGCATGTGTGACAGAAAAGGGTAAGTATCTGCTGTCGTCGTGAGTGGCGATCAATTTTCCGTCACTCTAAGAGGGTTGCATTAAGAAGTGAACTCCACAACACAACACCTCGGCAACGGCCACACCACATTGAACATACCAGTTCTCGTCCGATCACTGAAGTCAAGCAGTGTTGGGCCTGGTCAGTACTTGGATGGGTGACCGCCTGGGAACACCGGGTGCTGTTGTCATCTCTTTTTGGCCATGTATATAGGTGAGCCCATGGCAACAAGTACTCAACCTAGACAGACCCCATTTACATCGGCAACGGCCATACCACATTGAACATACCAGTTCTCGTCCGATCACTGAAGTCAAGCAGTGTTGGGCCCGGTCAGTACTTGGATGGGTGACCGCCTGGGAACACCGG